>OOAO01000075.1_pt1 | contig 110717 bp, 84 predicted proteins | sample 1671821 | NCBI WGS metagenome assembly OOAO01 (sample SAMN06348196, study PRJEB24527) | human gut metagenome | biome: human gut; feature: ankylosing spondylitis patient; material: feces | host: Homo sapiens | place: China | collected 2015-10 | reverse complement strand
TGGTTCAGAGCATCTGCCTTACAAGCAGAGGGTCGGCGGTTCGAATCCGTCAACGTCCACTGAGGAGTTTCACATGAAAAGTGAAACTCTTTTTTTATGTCTTTTTTAAAATGAACCTTTTCTTGGAAATTCTTGTTTATTAAGTAATAATACAAGAATATGAGGCATTTAATATTGGCAGATAATCAGGCAATAACTCGTTTGGGAGTGAAATATTTGGCTTTGGAGGCTGGTAGAGAGCTTTCCTCGATTAAGGAGGCTGTCGGTTTGCAGGAACTGTCGATGATGCTTTCGTCTTATCCGGATTCGGTTGTCATTATTGACTATACTTTGTTCGATTGTACGGCTGATCAGCTTTGGATACTGAAAGAGCGTTTTTCTCAATCTGTTTTTGTACTGTTTAGTGATGCTTTAAGTGAGAGCTTTATCAGGCGGATGGTCTTGGGAAGCATTCAGTTTAGTTTATTGTTTAAAGATTCAGATGTGCACGAGGTTACTGCTTGCCTGGATGAGGCTGAGCAAGGGCGGCAGTATATTTGTATGAAAGCAAAAAGTTGGTTGTATGAAAAAGAGCGGGATGCTGTTTCTGATATGCCACAGCTGACAATGACAGAAAAAGAAGTTCTGCGTTCTTTGGCATTGGGTAAGACTACTAAAGAAATAGCAGCGGAACGCTTTTTAAGTGTTTATACAGTAATGACGCATCGCAAAAATATTTTCAGGAAGTTGAATGTGAATAACGCTCAAGAAGCTATACGGTATGCCTTAAGGGCAGGAATAGTCAACGTTGCAGAGTATTGTATCTGATATAAACAGGTGTGGTGTTTTTTTTAATACTACTAGTATTTGAAAAAAACTCCTACTTTTGGCCTTTGTTTATTTATGTGACCAATAGCAGGAGATTTTCATTTTGTAACTTATGAATTATAAGTAAATCTATTCAATTTTTCTCTTTTGAAGCAATTGCTTAAGGGTTGTCTCTTTCAAATTAAGAACGTAGTCTTTTCGATAAATTATGATGCTTATACTTTCTCCAATGCCTGAGCTAAGTCTGCTATTAAGTCGTCTATATGCTCAGTTCCTATGGACAAACGTACTGTACCTGGTTTGATATGCTGCTCTTCCAGCTCTTTTTCATTTAATTGTGAATGTGTGGTAGTTGCAGGATGAATAACCAGTGATTTCATGTCGGCCACATTGGCAAGTAAGGAAAATATTTCTAAGCTGTCGATAAAACGTTGAGCTTCTTGTATTCCGCCTTTGATGTCAATCGTAAATATAGATCCTCCGCCTTTTGGAAAATAACGTTTATATAGCTTGTTGTCTGGATGCTGAGGTAGGGATGGATGATGCACGGCTTCTACCTTGGGATGTTTACTTAGATAATCTACTACTTGCAGGGCATTAGCTACGTGTCGTTCAACACGAAGTGAAAGAGTTTCTAGGCCCTGTAATAAAAGGAAAGCGTTGAACGGGCTGATTGCTGCTCCTGTGTCACGTAACAGAATAGCTCGGATGCGGACTATATAGGATGCGTTTCCGGCTACGTCGCAGAAACGTATTCCATGATAGCAAGGGTCTGGTTCCGTTAGTTGTGGAAATTTTCCAGATGCTTTCCAGTCAAAGTTTCCGGAATCGATGATAACTCCTCCGAGGCTAGTTCCGTGTCCCCCGATAAATTTAGTCGCTGAGTGTATTACAATATCTGCTCCGTGTTCTATTGGACGAATCAGATAGGGAGTGCCGAAGGTGTTGTCTATTATCAGAGGTATTTTATGTGCATGAGCTATTTGGGCAACAGCTGCTATGTCGATGATATTCGAGTTAGGGTTACCCAGTGTTTCGATAAAAATAAGTTTGGTGTTCTCTTGTATGGCTTGTTCGAAATTTTTCACTTGACATGGATCTACGAAGGTTGTGGTTACTCCTGATGCAGGCAGTGTATGTGCCAGCAAGTTGTATGTTCCACCATAAATTGTATTGGCGGCTACGATATGGTCGCCGGTACGAGTGATGTTTTGAAACGCATATGTGATGGCCGCTGCTCCGGAAGCAACAGCAAGAGCAGCAACACCTCCTTCTAGTGCAGCCATACGTTTTTCGAAGACATCTTGTGTTGGGTTGGAAAGTCTTCCGTAGATGTTTCCTGGATCTTGTAAGGCGAAGCGTGCAGCTGCATGAGCTGAATTATGAAAAACGTACGAAGTTGTCTGATAGATAGGGACGGCTCGTGCGTCTGTAGCTGGGTCTGCCTGTTCTTGTCCTACGTGGAGTTGGAGTGTTTCGAAATGAAGTTTTTTGATGTCCATAGTTGCAATGATTTTGTATGTTACTGTAATTCTGTTTTAAAGCGGATATTCTTCAAAGGTATAAAGTACGGTTGATAAATATCGTTCTCCGGTATCGGGCAGCAATACGACGATGTTTTTATCTTTATATTCTGGCATTTGAGAAAGTTGTAGTGCTGCAAATGTTGCAGCTCCCGAAGAAATACCGACCAAAAGTCCCTCTTGGAGGGAAAGTTCTCTTCCTGTTCGGATGGCATCGTCGTCCTTGACTCTTATTATCTTGTCTACTACTTGTGTGTTGTAGGTGCTGGGGATAAATCCGGCTCCTATACCTTGTATCTTATGCATGCCCGGTTTTTCACCAGAAAGGACAGCTGAGCTGTCTGGTTCTACTGCTACGATTTCGATATTGGGATTGTATGATTTCAGTCCTTCACCTACACCGCTTAATGTTCCTCCAGTTCCGACTCCTGCTATGAATACGTCTACTTTTCCGTCAGTATCCTGCCAGATCTCTTTTGCTGTAGTCAGAGAATGGGCTCTAGGGTTTGCTGGATTTTCAAATTGCTGCAGAATGACTGCTCCTGGTGTGTTGTCGCGAAGTTCTTCTGCTTTCTTTATGGCTCCGCTCATTCCTTCGTTGCCGGGAGTTAGGACTAGCTCTGCTCCCATGGCTTTTAATAGGTTTTGGCGCTCCAAGCTCATTGTTTCAGGCATGGTGAGTACGGCTTTATAGCCTTTTACGGATGCTACCCATGCAAGACCTACACCTGTATTGCCGCTTGTCGGTTCGATGATAACTGAGCCAGGTCGCAGGATGCCTTTTTGTTCAGCATCTTCTATCATAGCAAGTGCAATGCGGTCTTTAACACTCCCTCCGGGATTGAAAAATTCTAGTTTTGCAATAATATTTGCCTTTGCTTTATGCGTTTGGCTTAGGTGTTGCAACTTTAGTAAAGGGGTGTTTCCTATCAATTCTGTAAGATTTTGGTATATTTTTGCCATAGGTTTTTGTTTTTGGGGGTTGCTTTATGGCAAAATTAAGAGATTATTAGGGGAATAGCAATACACCATTTAGGGTATATTGTAGAAAATGGGGAAATAAAAAAGAGAAGCATTTGCTTCTCTCGGTGGTTGCGGAGGCCTGACTCGAACAGACGACCTTTGGGTTATGAGCCCAACGAGCTACCAACTGCTCCACTCCGCGATGTTATTTTTTGTAGTTGCGGAGGCCTGACTCGAACAGACGACCTTTGGGTTATGAGCCCAACGAGCTACCAACTGCTCCACTCCGCGATGTTATTTCTTAATTGTGGTGCAAAGGTAAGGGTTTTATTTTGAAAAACAAATTTTTGGACGAATTATTTGATCTTTTTTGTATATTTCTTCGTGAAAAATGTAGATCTATGCATCTTTTTTTACTTTTTCTTGCCGTAAATATTAAAATCTATTAAGTGGATTTTTTTGTTTTTTCTTAGAATATCTGACGCTGGAAGAAAAGTTTGAGAGATAGATTTACTGCCGTATTAGGTTGAACTTTGATGTTTTTTATCCTTTAGCTGAAAAAATCTCTCGGCGACAAGAGCTTGTAAGATTCATTTTGGGTAGGATAAAGGCAAAAGAACTCATAAACTCTGTCGCTTACAGTGGAAAATCTGGTCTGAATTTGTGTAGATAAAAGAAAAACAGTAATTTTGCTCACAATAATGTAGATTGTGCAATAGGAGAGTTAGAATGACTGTATTGAAGACCAGAGCCAAGTTAGTAGACGTTGCCCGACAGCTATTCGCCAAGAAAGGAGTTGAGGCTACGACAATGAATGATATTGCCGTGGCATCTAAAAAAGGCCGTCGTACTCTATATACTTATTTTAAAAGTAAAGATCAGATTTATATGGCTGTGGTAGAGTCGGAACTCAAGATGCTTTCGGATACAATGGATAAGGTTGCCAAGAAACCGACTGTACCCGATGAGAAAATCCTGGAGCTGATTACTACACATCTTGATATTATTAAAATGGCGGTTTATCGTAATGGTACGCTCCGTGCCGATTTCTTCCGTGATATCTGGCGTGTAGAAGCAATGAGAAAGTATTTCGACAACAACGAAATAAAGCTTTTTCGTGAAGTCTTGAGAGAAGGAAAAGAACAAGGGCTGTTCGATATAGATAATGTAGAGATAACCGCCGATATATTGCATTACTGCATCAAAGGAATCGAGGTACCATACATTCGTGGACAGATAGGAGAGGATCTGGACGACGAAACCGGCTGGCGGTATGTGTCTAAAATCGTGTATGGTGCTTTGGGATGTCGGAAAGAAAAATAAGTTTAATCTTTTAAATATAACAAATCATGGGATTATTAACAGGAAAAACAGCTATCGTAACCGGTGCTGCTCGTGGTATCGGTAAAGCTATTGCAATGAAATTTGCTGCCGAAGGTGCAAATATTGCATTTACAGACTTGGTAATTGATGAAAACGGAAAGAATACAGAAGCTGAAATTGCTGCATTGGGAGTAAAGGTTAAAGGTTACGCTTCAAATGCTGCCAGCTTTGAAGATACTGCAAAAGTTGTTGAACAGATTAAAGAAGACTTTGGTACTATCGATATTCTGGTTAACAATGCAGGTATCACAAAAGACGGTTTGATGATGAGAATGAGTGAAGCACAGTGGGATGCCGTAATCGGTGTTAACTTGAAATCTGCTTTCAACTTTATTCACGCTTGTACTCCAATCATGATGCGTCAGAAGAGTGGTAACATCATCAACATGGCTTCTGTTGTAGGTGTACATGGTAACGCCGGACAGTGTAACTACTCTGCATCAAAGGCAGGTATGATTGGTTTGGCTAAGTCTATTGCTCAGGAACTTGGTTCTCGTGGTATCCGTGCAAATGCTATTGCTCCGGGATTCATCATTACTGATATGACTGCAAAATTGTCTGACGAAGTAAAAGCTGAATGGGCTAAGAAGATTCCTTTGCGTCGTGGAGGTACTCCGGAAGATGTTGCAAACATCGCATTGTTCCTGGCTTCTGACTTGTCTGCTTATGTATCGGGTCAGGTAATTCAGGTAGACGGTGGTATGAACATGTAATATTTAGTAAATAATTTGTAGGTGAAGAATGAGGAACCTACATGCAGTCAATATTTGTCGCTGCATCGTATTCTTCATTCTTCATCTTTTTTATTTTATGGCATTATGACCGTAGTATACGAAGACAACCATATTATTATAGTAAATAAAACGGCTTCCGAAATTGTGCAGGGTGACAAGACTGGAGATATACCTTTGTCTGAAACTGTAAAACAATATCTGAAGGAAAAGTATTCCAAGCCTGGTAATGTGTTTTTAGGCGTAGCACATCGTCTGGACCGACCTGTAAGCGGACTGGTGGTTTTTGCTAAAACCAGTAAAGCTTTGGCTCGTCTGAACGATATGTTTCGCAACAGTGAAGTGAAGAAAACTTATTGGGCCATCGTGAAGCAGTGTCCTCCTGCTGAAGAAGGGGAGCTGGTACATTATTTGGTACGCAATGAAAAGCAAAATAAATCGTATGCTTACGATAAAGAAGTGAAGAACTCGAAGAAAGCTGTTCTTAACTACAGACTGATAGGGCATTCACAAAATTATTATTTGCTGGAAGTGGATTTAAAAACCGGACGGCATCATCAGATTCGTTGTCAGCTTGCAAAGATGGGATGTCCCATTAAAGGTGACCTGAAATATGGCTTTCCACGGTCGAATCCTGATGGAAGTATTTGCCTGCATGCGCGTAGGGTACGGTTTATTCATCCGGTATCGAAAGAACCGATTGATATAACAGCACCTGTTCCTTCCGGTAATTTATGGAATGGCTTCGAAATGAACAAATAAAAAGAGAAAACGAGGACGCTTCACAGCGTCCTCGTTTGTTAAAAACACATAGGCATCTTCATTTTCTTGTCAAAAGGTTGTATTTCAGGGGGAAATCAACCTTTCTCTCTTTTGTTTTTATGGGGTTGGGTTTATAGTTTAGTTTTTGCCTTTTTTTATGTTGTATAGAGTGTGTGTATCCAATTCTCTCGTAAGAGATATATTGCAATCATCGTGCCAGAAAAAAGGATTTTATTTAATTCTTTGATTTATAAATGTTTGAATAAAACTGTGACTTCCTGTAGATTGGGGAAAGTGTGGAATGTGTAGAAAAAACTGTGGAATAAATCCACAGTTTTGTGGAATTTTTTCTTCAATGAATAAATTTTCAGGAGAAATATTACCCGATATTATACAGTTTCATTTTATTGTATAATGTTTTACGGTCTATCCCCAGCAACAGTGCTGCTTTGGTTTTGTTATTTCCCGTTTGTTGCAAAGCATTCATTATCCGTTTCTTTTCTGCTTCTTCATCGTGTAAAGCAAATGATGATGTAGCAGGACTTACGGGCTGTGCCAGAATCTCTTCTCCTAAATCGTGTACAGTAATAAATTCTCCTCGTGCCAGCAACGTAGCACGTTTGACAATATTTTTTAGTTGACGCAAGTTGCCTGGCCACGAATAGCGTTGAAGTGCTTCACTTGCAGCAGCGTCAAAACCGATCAACGTACGTTCCAGTTCTCGGTTTGCCTGGTCCAGAAAGAAATTAGCAAAGAGCAGAATATCTTCGGGACGCTCTTTCAAGTCGGGCATTCGTAGGGTAAATTCATTAATACGATGATATAAATCTTCGCGGAATGTACCTTTAGCTATAGCTTCCTTCAGATTTTCGTTGGTGGCACTTACAAGTCGCACATCCACCTCTATTTCCTTGGTCGAACCTATTCTGCGAATACGGCGTTCCTGTAAAGCACGCAGCAGCTGAACCTGTACCTCGTAACTCAGGTTTCCTATTTCATCGAGAAATAAAGTACCTCCGTTGGCTTCTTCAAATGCACCTACTTTATCATTTAACGCTCCGGTAAATGAACCTTTTATATGTCCGAAAAACTCAGATGCAGCCAAGTCCTTGGGTATCGATCCACAGTCTATTGCTATGAAAGGCTTTCCATTTCGTTTACTTAGTTCATGGATTCGGTGTGCTACATATTCTTTTCCCGTACCACTTGCTCCATTTATGAGAACAGACATTTGAGTAGGGGCAACCAGACGGACATAACTGAATAATTGGTGAGCTGCTTCACTTTCACCTTCCAGAAAACTTTGCGGAGTATTTTTTTCAATATGCGCTTCACTAGGCGTAGCAGGAACTTCAGATTTTTGGATAGCTTCTTTTATCTTTTTCAGCAATTCGTCAGGCTGAACTGGTTTCGCTATATAGTCGCTTGCTCCTTGTTTTATGGCCTGTACGGCAGTCTGTATTTCGGCATAACTCGTCATAATAATAAAAGGAGTAGTGCACGACTGGCTGCGAAGCCATGCCAGCAAATGTATTCCGTCTTGGTCAGGAAGCCGTAAGTCAGACAATATGAGGTCGTAAGAACGTGCTGAGAGTTGTTTCTTGGCACGTGAACTACTACCTGCCGTATCAACTTCGAAACCTTTTTTCCCCAACCACGTTTTCAGCATGGTAGCAAAAGTTAAATCATCTTCGATTATGAGAATAGACGGAGTCATATATTTCTTTTTATCCGGTATGTTACAAATAAAAAAAGCCTTGTTGTCCTAATGGATTTAGTTTGTGGTAATACGTGGAGAAACAGTGGCCTCTTTTACAGAAACACTTTGTTTTTTCGCAAATATTCTGCTCCTTTTTCGGAGTTTTACTTCATTCTTTAATTCATTTTTCTGGTATTCCAAGGCTGTAATCTGATACAAAGATAATATTTTTTCAGTATAGTACTCAGACCATATTTAAATTTTCCGGTAAACAGAGTACCTCAGATTGTTTTTTAAGTTTTCTTTTGGAAGTTTTTTTACTATTTTAGTTGTCCTTCCCGTCGTTTAAAACCTTCTTGGCTTCCTTAATTACGTCAGCTATGCAACTTAATGCTTCGTCTGCATGTTGTCTGGCTTCATCACTTAGATCAGTGTTTCCCCGATGAAACTCCAGCCATTGTAAGGCCGGTATAGCTTTTCTAGCTTCAATCATGGTGAAAGTAGGAAGCATTTTGTGGGCTACGTTACACAAATCTGCCATGTCCTTATTGCTTAGAGCCTGTTTCATACGTTCATAATTCTTCGTACTTTCTCCGATGAAAGTTTCCAGAATCTCATGTGCAGCGGCAGGGTCATCACCCGAAAAAGCTGTGAGGGGTGAAAAATTATATGTACATTCTGTATCAGACGGTTTACTGTCTGTTTCTGTTTGTACTGTATTTTCTTTCCAGTCATCTTGCATGTGAGTTTTGAAAATTTTCAACAGCTCAGTCTGATTGAAAGGTTTATGCAGACATCCGGCAAAGCCCTGTGTGCAAAAATCAGTTTCATCCATATCGCTTCGGGCGGTGATGGCTATGACGGGAATGTTTTTAGCCTGTGGAACATCGAGGCTTCTCAGTTTCTGGAGTAGCTCAAAGCCGTTCATTGCAGGCATTTGTATATCAGTAAAAACAATATCAAATGTTTCTGAAGCTATCAGCTTGAAGAGTTCCTCCGGCTGTGTACAGCATTTTATGACAGGAGGAATGTTATGTTGGGCATGATTGAACAGGTCATAAATCATGACTTCTGTCAGATTGAGCTGGATACGGTCGTCATCTATTAACAGAATACGCCATTGCTTTTTGTCGTCCGACAGTGTTTCGATTTGAGTTATTGGTGCTTTCGTTACTTTGGGTAAGAATAGTACAACCTGAAACATACTTCCTTTTCCGGGAGCACTTTCTATAGTTATTTCGCCGTTAAGTAGTTCAACCAGTTTCTTTGTAATAGACAGACCAAGTCCGAATCCCTCTTGTCCCTGCGCACTTTGTAAACGAGTAAAAGCTTGGAATACACGTTGCTGCTCTTGAATACTCATACCGCAACCGGTATCTTCTACACGGAAAGTAAACCGGTTTTGCTCATAATCTACTTGAATTGTGATACTTCCTTGTGAAGTAAACTTCAGTGCATTCGATATCAGATTTTCTGCAATCTGGCGTATGCGGAAAGGATCACCTTCAAGATTAAGCGTACGTGGTATGTTCTCTTCGAAGTTGAGGGTTAGTTGTTTCTTTTCTGCTCCGGGCAAGAAGCTGGTATAGATACTTTCGAACAGTTCATGTGGATTGAACGTTACGGGGTGAATATCCATTTTTCCTGCTTCCAGTCGGTGATAGTCAAGAAGTGAAGTAATCAGGTCCAGCAGATGATTTGCCGAACTTTTCATATTATGTAAGTAAAACTGCTGACGACGGTCCTGTACCAGTCTGATTAACAAATCTATATATCCGATAATGGATCCGGCAGGAGCTTTGATGTCGTGCGTGATGGTAAGCATCAGTTTCTCTCGTGCCACAAGGAGATTTTCAGCATATAGTTTAGCTTTTTCCAGTTCTTTACGGTAATGGTTACTTCGTGTTATATCTCGCCAGATAATGGTAAAGAAAATAAGCACAAGCAATACAGCAAGAATAGCAATCGTTGCCATTGTCCATGCAGCCTGCTGGCGGATGTCTTGTTCGTGTGCTATGCGGACTTCCATTGCCTTTTGTTCATCATCCTCTATATTATCCAGCAGCTGATTTACACGCTGGCTCACCCTTCCTCCTGCAATACGCAGCTGGTTGATGCGTGCGTCAAGCGTCCGCATACTTTCTTGTCTTGTCTGGAAAACCTTGTGCTGTATAGACGTCAGCATAGTAGCAATGGTATCAACCGGATTGTAAGCTTCGTCTATTGTATCTGTATATTCTTCCTGGATGATATTGTCCACTTGGGTTGAGTCGGGCTTACCGGGAGAAAATACATCGGCAAGTCTGCGGAAAAACTTTTTGGGCTTATGATGAATAGTATATGAGTTACGGTGTGTAACCACGCGTCGGCGTACATGCGTGCTGCTCAATATGGAGTCTTGCTGCATAATCAGACTATCCAGCTGCTGCCGGTACAATTCGTCTGTGGGACTTTGCTTCATGGCTTCGAGTACCAGTACCATGTTTTGCTCTTTATTCCGCAGCAATGAACGTACTGTATCCAGACGCATCTGTTGCAATGTATCAGTCAGAAGTTGCTGAAGAGAGTCTATAAGGGCGCTGGCTTCTTTCATCGCCCTTTTGTATTTAGGATATTCATTAAGTCGTCCGATACGTAATGTCTGTCCGATAATTTCTGCTTCGTATAGTTGGGTTACAATCTGGTGCGTTGTTTTCCTCCGGTTACTGATCGTTTCTTCCAGTCCCGTAGGCGTAGTGAGCAATGTCATTTGCTGGTGAATGTATCCGATAGCTCCGAAAAGCAAGCAAATGAGTAAAATATATCCGAAGGCAATTTTCGTTGAAGTAGAAAACATAGTCAGACTCCTTTTCCCGTTTTATATCTGAATCTGAGATAATACATAATTCCGGCACTGGTCAAGCCGAACGGGAAAGCCATCCATATACCGGTGATTCCCCAGTCGAAAACAAAGCCGAACAAGTATCCCAAAGGAAGTGATATAATGAAATAAGCAATAAATGAGAACAGCATCATCAGGCGTACATCGGCAATACCTCTCAAGGAATTGGCAAAATTGATTTGCAGTCCGTCGCCAAACTGGTACAGGAGGAACGGAATAATAACCTGAGCTACCATGGCAGCAACAGTTGCGTCATCCGTAAACCATCCGCCCAAGTGGTTACGCAGCAGGTAAATAGGTATGGATGTACAGACTATCATAATCAGAATGATGTGAAAACCAATGTTTGCTGTACGTCTTACATTGACTATATCCCTCTGTCCTAGAAAGTTACTGATACGTACAGATACAGCAGCTCCCATGCCATAATACATCATGAAGCATATTTGTGAAACTGCAATCATAATCTGATAGCTGGCAAGCTCTGCACTTCCCAGCCAACCAACCATGATCGCACTCAGGCTGAAGGAAGCTGTTTCCATTCCCATTTGTGCTGCAATGGGCCATCCTAGTCTGTTCAGCAAGCTGAAATCTGTTCTGTTGATTTTTCCTAGTCGGAAACCTTCTCTGAAACTCTGGTAGCGACGAGTACCGAAAAACAGAACCAGATAAGCTATGACCATAAGAATACGTGATACCATTGTAGATATACCTGCACCTAGAAGGCCTAGTTCGGGCATGCCAAGCTTACCGTAAATAAGGATATAGTTGCCGATAATATTCAGAATGTTACCACTTAATAATATCCACATGGATACTTTTGTATCGGTAATTCCATCGGAGAACTGTTTGAATCCGTTGAACCATAATACGAATGGCAGAGAAACCAGCAATACCATAAAGTAAGGACGCATATGCGGTATCAGCTCATCAGGCTGCCCCATACGGTCAAGGTTCAGATAAAGTATAGTCATTACCAGGCATACGATCGCTGCCAGTACAGTGTTGGCTGCAAGGCTGTTTTTAAGCGTTCTTCCTACCTCGCTTACTTTGTGCTGTCCGAACAGACTGCCCACAACGGGCGTCAGTCCATAGGCAAATCCTGTACTGAAGATAATGGCAAGATTGAACATGTTATTGACGAAGCTGGCAGCAGCCAGTTCTGTCGTACTGTGATGTCCGATCATCAGCGTATCAGCAAATCCCAATACGATAACTCCTATCTGCCCGATGACAATAGGAAGGCCTAACGATAATAATGCGCGGTAATGTGACTGACTCATTTGATAGCTTTATAATATAGAATGTTACAATTCTCGGGTACAAAAGTACGGCATGCCGTATCTTGTATCTGTCCGACCGTTACCGAACGGTATTTTCCTACTTCCAGATTTATATCTTCCGCGTGTCCAAGCAATTCAAAAAATGCAAGGTTGGTTGCTACATTCAGGTAATTGATGTTGTTGAAAATCTGTTCACTTTCGTAGCGGTTCTTTACCTTCTCCAGTTCTTCTTCGGCTACCGGAATCGTTTTCAGTTTGTCGAGCTCCTGCCATACAGCCTCTTCTGCCTGCTCCAGAGTGATGCCCGAAGCTGGTTTTCCTGTAATATGCAGCAAACCCTCGTCGAGGCTTCCAGAAATATAGGCGTCGATGGAGGTAAAGAGTTTTTTCTCTTGTACCAATGTCTGTATGAATCGCGATGAACGTCCGTTTGAAAGCAAGTCGGTTATGATGTCGAATACGTGATATTCGGCATGGAACCGGTTACACATATGAAAGGCCATATATAAAGCATCTACCGGAACTTTTCGTTCTACGCTGCGTCGGCGTATCGCTGTCTGAGGCTTTTCTGCCGGCAGTTCACGTTTGGGTATATTGCGTGAAGGTATCGGACCGAACCATTTCTCAGCCAGACGGACAGTTTCTTCAAATGAAATATGACCTGTAACTGCCAGAATCGCATTGTTAGGAGCATAGAAACGATAGAAAAAGTTCTTGACTTCATCTAGTGTAGCATTGGCTATGTGGCTGATTTCCTTACCGATGGTCGGCCAGCGGTATGGATGATCCTGGTAAGCCATTTCGCGCAGCAAATGTGATGCGTCGCCATAAGGCTGGTTCAGATTCCGTTGCTTGAACTCTTCAATTACTACCTGTCGCTGTACTTCCAGGCTTTGCGGGCTGAAGTCGAGGCTCAGCATGCGGTCGCTTTCCAGCCAGAATCCTGTTTCTACGTTCTGATAGGGAAGGGTAATGTAATAATTAGTAATGTCATTGTTGGTCCATGCATTGTTTTCCCCACCGGCATTTTGTACCGGTGCATCGTAATCGGGAATATTCACTGAACCGCCGAACATCAGATGCTCAAACAGGTGAGCAAAACCAGTATGCTCCGGATCTTCATCGCGTGCTCCTACATCGTACAGCAAATTGAGGGCAACCATTTGGGTTGAGTTGTCCTCATTGTGTACGATACGCAGCCCGTTGGGCAATGTATGATGGTTTACTTGTATCATTCTTTATCCGATTTCTCTATTACAGAAGCTTTTAGTATACGTACATCCTTTTCCGGACGGTCCGTACGGTTGGTTTTTACAGCTTCGATACGTGCTACAACATCCATTCCGTCTACTACCTCTCCAAATATGGTATAGCTGCCGTCAAGATGTGGAGCTCCGCCTACTGTAGTATATGCCTGAATCTGTTCACGGGTAAATTTCAGAGCAGGTTCTTTCTTAACCTCAGCACGTGCTTGTGCTTCCAGTGTATCTTGCAGTGCCATCAGGCCTTCCATATCGTTTGCTTTACGCATCTTATAGATTTCTTTCATGTGCTTGCGTGCCAAAGCCTGAAATACGGTGTCTAGTCTGGCTTCGTTCAGCTGGTTCTCCATATTGATCATCTGTGCTTCAGAGAATTTTCTTCCGGTTACAATATAAAACTGGCAGCCTGATGATTCTCTGTTGGGATTGACTTCATCGCCCTGACGTGCAGCAGCAAGTACACCTCTTTTGTGGAAAAACTTCGGATTGATTTCTGCAGGAATAGTATAACCTACATCACCGGTTCCTAAAGTTGTTGTGGTATCGGTAGCAGTCTTGCTTTGCGGATCGCCTGCCTGAATCATGAAGTTTTTGATAACGCGGTGGAAAAGTGTACTGTCGTATACCCCTTCTTTCACCAGTTTTATGAAATTGTCACGGTGCTTAGGCGTTTCGTCATACAACTTTACAATAATATTTCCCATCGTGGTTTCCAGACATACAAGTGTTTCGTTTCCAGTCATCATAGATTTTTCTTTTTTTTGACTTCCGGTGCATGCGGCCATGCAACAGAGAATCAGGGTGAATAAAATGATTGTTTTCTTCATACAGTGTGTGTTTTGTCTGCAAAGTTACAAAAAAGCCGTATCATTTCAGGATATTGTTTTTGTTTTTGTAGCTACCCGATATGGCTGTCTTTTCAATTTATCGGGAAGAATAAAAAAAACATCAGCATATTTTGGAGAAAACATGCTGATGTTTTTTTATTTTTTGTACAAAATACAGAAGCTTTTGTACGATTTATTTTGAGACTTCTAGCATTCTTATAATCAGGATCTTATTCTGTTAAGCTAAGCATCTGTGCTTCCTGAGGAACATAATCTCCCTGGAAGAAACGGCTGGCACGAAGCAGGTGTCGCCAGATACTTACCAACTCTTGTGATTCCTGAAGAATGTTCAGATATACCATCGAAGCTTTCAGACTTGTGCTGTCTGCTTCCTGCATGCGGTTCATCTGCTGTTTGCGCAATGCTGATATCTTATTCTTCAAAGCATCACCTTTTACCAAAATATCATCGGCTTCGGCATAGTTGTTGTTTTCGATGACTGTTTGAGTACGATCCATCAGCTGGCAGAGTTCTTCACGTATTGGTAAGAATTCTGCGATGCAATCTTTTGATATCGGGTTGAAGTTGTTGTCTACGTGTTCCTTACAAGGCTCACAAATACGCTTCAAGCAGTATAACATCTGTTCGCAGCTGTTACTTCCCAGGTGGAACCATGTATTCTTTTCGATAGCAATAGGAATAGGTATACGACGTAAACCGAGAATTTCTTTACGACGACGTTTTTTCAACATTTTCTTTTGATCGTCAGTTGAACTCATTACTTTCTTCAACTGTTTCAAGTCTTCGTTGATGAATCCGTCGGTTACTTGCATATAAGCCTGTTCGGTATAGTTGATGTAGTCGGTCAATGTTTCTTTCACGTGCAGACGGAGCAGTGACAAGACTTCTGCTTTGTCTTTGCTTGCCATCATACGTTTGAACGTATCGTCCTGCTGTTCTGCCTTTTCTTTCTTGCTGTATTTGATGTTACTGCGAACCAGCAAGAATACTGCAACACAGATGAAGATAAACATTCCAACAAAGCTAGTGTAGAACATGATGGCAGTAACCAGTGCACAGATAGTAAAGGCTACGAAAGCTGTAATGAACCATCCGCCGATAACTGACAGCATTCCAGTGATACGGTATACAGCGCTTTCACGTCCCCAAGCACGGTCGGCAAGTGAAGAACCCATAGCTACGATAAAGGTAACGTATGTAGTAGAAAGCGGCAACTTCATTGTTGTACCGATAATGATCAACAAACCAGAAAGTACCAGATTGACTGCTGCACGAACCATATCGAATGCTGCTCCATTTTCCAGGATAACTTCATCCTTGTTGAAACGGCTGTCTATCCAGCGGCGCATTCCTACCGGAATTACTTTTACCATGAATTCATTAATCGTTGTAGCGCGGCGTACGATGGTACGTGCCAGAGCAGATGAGCCGAACATTTCGTCACCCTCTTCCTGACGTGCCAGGTCGACAGATGTCTTGATTACGTTTTTAGCTTTCTTAGAGGTAGCAAGTGCATATACCATGATGATACCCGAAGCAAGCAGGAAGATGGCCGGAGTCTTGGCAGATGACATAAGAGAACTCATCATGAAGTCGTGTATACCTGCACCGTTCGAATTGGCAACGTAGTCGGTATAAGCTGAGAATCCGGCAAGAGGTACACCGATAAAGTTTACAAGGTCGTTTCCAGCAAAAGCCAGGGCCAGTGCGAAAGTACCGAGTAATACGATGATGCGGAATACGTTTACCTTACACCAGTGAAGAATCTGCATCAGCAATGTAAAGAAAACAAAGCATCCGGCTACAAGTAATGTCGTGTTTTGATCTATCCAGGCAAGTGATTCAGCACTCATAAACGGTGCACTTTTCAAGCCTTTGATCAGAACGAAATATGAAAGTGATGTGACTGAAATTCCTCCGAATATACCAATTGTCCAGGAAAGATGTTTTTTATAGTTGAAACTGAAAATGATTCGGGATATATACTGAACAAGAGTTCCGGCAATAAATGCGATAGCGACAGAGAGGAAGATACCCATGATAACGGACAATGCTTTTTCGGTGTTCATCATATCTCCCAATGAAAGAAGACCGGTTTCATCGCCGATAATTTTCAGAATAGCCAGAATAAATGTACCTCCCAATAATTCGAATACCATTGAAACGGTGGTTGAGGTAGGTAACCCCAGCGTGTTAAATACGTCCAGCAGCACAACATCCGTTACCATGACGGCAAGCAGGATACACATAATTTCATAGAAACTGAAATTGGCGGGTTGGAAAATGCCGTGCCGGGCGATGTCCATCATGCCGTTACTCAAAATAGCTCCGGCAAAAACGCCGACTGCCGCTACAATGATAATTGTCCTGTACCGGGCAACCTTTGCACCTACGGCGGAGTTCATGAAGTTAACTGCATCATTGCTGACACCTACCAGAAGGTCGAATATTGCCAGCATAAAAAGGAAAATTACAATTCCCAAGTAAAGAGTTTCCATATACTACTATAAAATGAATTTTTCAGTGTCGCAAAGGTATGCAGGGGGTATTATATTGAAATGTCATAAATGTTACAATCGTGTTACAAAATGAAAAAGGGATTTTTTAGAATTTCTTCGTATGTTTATCTACTGGAAATTCGTAACTTTGTGCCCTAAACATAGAATTATTATAGTAATTACTAAAATATTATAGCAATGTCAGAGTCAAAGAGAATAAAAACTGCCTTGGTATCGGTATACCATAAGGATGGTTTAGATGCAATCATTCGTCGTTTGGCGGAAGAAGGTGTAGAATTTTTGTCTACCGGCGGTACACGTCATTTTATTGAAAGTTTAGGTTATCCCTGTCATGCAGTGGAAGATCTGACTGGATATCCTTCTATTCTGGGTGGTCGCGTAAAGACACTTCATCCGAAAGTGTTTGGTGGTATTTTATGCCGTCGTGAACTGGAAGAAGACCGTCAGCAGGTTACTCAGTATGAAATACCTGAAATAGATCTGGTGATTGTCGATCTTTATCCGTTTGAAGATACAGTTGCTTCAGGAGCCGATGCTCAGTCTATTATCGAAAAGATTGACATAGGTGGTATCTCATTGATTCGTGCAGCAGCGAAAAACTTCAATGATGTAGTTATCGTAGCAAGTAAAGCTCAGTATAAGCCGTTCCTTGATATCATTACAGAAAACGGTGCGGTTACTACTCGTGAAGAACGTCGCTGGTTTGCTAAAGAAGCATTTGCCGTTTCTTCTCATTATGACTCAGCTATCTTCGGATGGTTCGATGGAGGTGAAGATTCTGCATTCCGTTGTGCTGCTGAAGAACCGAAAGTATTGCGCTATGGTGAAAATCCTCATCAGAAAGGTGTTTTCTTCGGCGATTTGAACAAGATGTTCGATCAGATTCATGGAAAAGAAATTTCATACAACAATCTGCTTGACATCAATGCAGCAGTTGATTTGATTGATGAGTTCAAGGGAGAAACAACATTTGCTATCCTGAAGCACAATAATGCTTGTGGTCTGGCTTCTCGTCCTGTATTGGTAGATGCCTGGCGTGCTGCATTGGCAGGAGATCCTGTTTCTGCTTTCGGTGGTGTGCTTGTAACAAATACTGTAGTAGACCGTGCTACAGCCGAAGAAATCAATGGTTTGTTCTTCGAAGTTATTATTGCTCCTGATTACGATGTAGATGCTTTACAGATTCTTACTCAAAAGAAGAATCGCATCATTCTGGTTCGCAAAGAAGCTGAAACTCCGAAAAAACAGTTCCGTTCTTTGTTGAACGGTGTATTGGTTCAGGATCGTGATTTGAAGACTGAAACTCGTGACGATTTGAAACAGGTTTCTGAAAAAGCTCCTTCGGATGCTGAAATAGACGATATGCTTTTTGCTAACAAAATTGTAAAACAAAGCAAGAGCAATGCAATTGTACTGGCTAAAGGAAAACAGCTTGTAGCTAGTGGAGTTGGTCAGACTTCACGCGTTGATGCATTGAAGCAGGCTATCGAAAAAGCTAAGTCTTTCGGATTCGACCTGAATGGTGCTGTTATGGCTAGTGATGCTTTCTTCCCCTTCCCCGACTGTGTAGAACTTGCAGATAAGGAAGGTATTAAAGCTGTCATCCAGCCGGGTGGCTCAGTGAAAGATGAACTCACTTTCCAGTATTGCAATGAACATGGTGTAGCTATGGTCATTACTGGAGTGCGTCATTTCAAGCATTAATATTTACAAGGAATATAAATAATGAGGAATAAAGGCTTTCCGTGGGGAATTGCATGAGGCGAGGCTGTATAAGTCTTTATTCTTCATTATATATTTATATTTTCCATATTAATTTAATAAGATCCTTTTATTACAGAGAAGAAAGATTATGGGATTATTTTCTTTTACACAAGAAATAGCAATGGATCTTGGAACTGCCAATACCATTATATTGAGCAATGACAAGATTGTAGTGGATGAGCCATCGGTGGTAGCACTCGACCGTCGCACTGACAAAATGATTGCTGTCGGTGAACGTGCAAAACTGATGTATGAAAAGGAAAACCCAAACATCCGTACTGTGCGCCCGCTTCGTGATGGTGTGATTGCCGACTTTAATGCGTGCGAGCAGATGATGCGTGGTTTGATAAAGAAAGTGAATACGGGGCGCCGTTTGTTTACTCCTTCACTTCGTATGGTGATTGGTGTTCCTTCTGGTTCTACTGAAGTAGAGCTGAGAGCAGTGCGCGATAGTGCTGAACATGCGGGCGGACGTGATGTATATCTGATTTTTGAGCCAATGGCAGCTGCTATCGGTATCGGACTGGATGTAGAAGCTCCGGAAGGTAATATGATTGTAGATATAGGTGGTGGTTCTACCGAAATTGCGGTTATTTCATTGGGAGGTATTGTGTCGAACAATTCTATCCGTATCGCCGGAGATGATTTGACAGCCGATATTCAGGAATATATGAGCCGTCAGCATAATGTGAAGGTGAGTGAACGTATGGCAGAACGTATCAAGATTCATGTGGGAGCTGCCTTGACAGATTTGGGAGAGGATGCTCCGGAAGACTATATCGTGCGTGGACCTAACCGAATTACTGCATTGCCGATGGAAGTTCCGGTTTGTTACCAGGAAATTGCTCATTGTCTGGAAAAGAGCATTGCTAAGATAGAGACTGCAATTCTGAGCGCATTGGAAAATACTCCTCCAGAATTGTATGCTGATATCGTGAGCAACGGTATTTATCTGGCTGGTGGTGGCGCATTGTTGCGTGGACTCGATAAACGTTTGACTGACAAGATCAATATTCCGTTCCATATAGCCGAAGACCCCTTGCTGAGTGTAGCTAAAGGTACAGGTATTGCACTGAAGAACGTCGATCGTTTTTCATTCTTGATGAGATAAAACTTCCATTGAAGCATTATTTATGGAAGTTGCGGGGCCTTGAAAGATTATGGCTCCGCGTTAATCTTGATATTTCTCTTCTCTGATAGGTTGTAGGTATGCGAAATCTGCTAAACTTTTTATTGAAATATGATTATTGGCTGCTCTTTGTCTTCTTAGAGGTAGTGAGCTTCATTTTGCTGTTTCGTTTCAACAGCTATCAGGGGAGTGTCTTTTTTACTTCAGCCAATCGTATTGCCGGAAACATTTATGAAGTAGCCAGCGAGATTACTTCTTATTTCGGGTTGCATACGGTAAACCGTGATTTGGTACGCCGTAATGTAGAACTGGAATTGCAAGTTGAGTCTTTGAGTAAAGCACTTAAAGCTTATACACGCGATACTACCGAAGTAGAAAAGAATTATAAAGATGTGCTGGCTGATTATTCTATCTATCCGGCTCAGGTGGTGAATAACAGTCTGACACACGTTGATAATTACATAACAATCAATAAGGGTTCTGCTGATAGTATTTGTGCTGAAATGGGGGTAGTGAGCGGAAATGGAATTGTTGGCATTGTATATCAGACTTCGGCTCATTATGCCATTGTTTTACCAGTCTTGAATTCGAAAAGCAGTATCAGTTGTAAAATACGTCGGACAGATTATTTCGGTTCTTTAAAATGGAGTGGAGGTTCTTCACTTTATGCCTGGCTTAGGGATATTCCGCGACATTCTGAGTTCTCGTTAGGCGATACAGTTGTGACTAGCGGGCATAGTGCTGTATTTCCGGAAGGTATTCCTGTGGGAATGGTAGATGATATAATGGATAGTCATGACGGGTTGTCGTATGTGTTGAAAGTAAAACTGTTTACCGATTTTGCTCGTCTGAACGATGTAAATGTGATTAGTGCTCGTGGACAGTCAGAACAGGCTGTACTCGAAGATAATATAAAATAAAGGATATGGTATTGTTCTTACATAGACTGGGCTGGTTTGTGTTTCTGGTACTGCTTCAGGTACTGGTACTGAACCATGTGCATATCTTAGGCTATGCAACTCCTATGCTTTATATCTATTATATATTGATATTGAATGCTGAAACTCCGCGTAAATCGTTGTTGTTGCAGGCATTCTTTATCGGACTTTGCATTGATATATTTAGTAATACTCCCGGCATGAATGCGGCAGCGGCTACAATGATGGCTTTTACCCGTCGTCCGTTACTGCGTATGCAGATGCTTCGTGATGTGACTGACGATTATGTTCCCGGCATTCGCTCAATGGGATTCTATCCATTTTTCAGGTATGTTCTGAGTGAAACGGTGGTATTTATTGTGACTTTGCAGGTTATCGATGCTTTTACCTTTTTCCGCATGAGTGAGCTGATGTGGAAAATTCTGACAGATACATTGATGACGATTGTCGGTATTATTTGTATAGACACTATAAGGAGGAAGAAGTAGTGGATAGAAATTATAAGCTGGCAAAAAGAAGATATGTAATAGGTGGCGTCGTGCTGACGGTAGTTGTTCTTTTTATCATTCGCTTGTTTGCCTTACAAATATTGAGTGACGATTATAGAAAGAATGCAGACAGTAATGCCTTTCTGAAAAAAATCCAATATCCGAGTCGTGGAGTAATATACGACCGTACGGGTAAGCTGTTGGTTTATAATCAGCCTGCTTATGATATTACGGTGGTAATGAAGGAAATTACTTCACTGGATACGCTGGACTTGTGTCGTACGCTGAGGATTACCCCTGAATTTTTACGGCGTAAGTTTCGCGATCTGAAAGATCGTCGTTTAAATCCTGGTTATTCGCCTTATACCAATCAAGTCTTTCTTACCCAACTTTCAGCTGAAGACTGTGGAGTTTTTCAAGAGAAGCTTTTTAAATTTCCCGGTTTTTATATTCAAAGACGTACTATTCGTCAGTATAATTACAATTCGGGGGCACATATATTAGGAGATATAGGGGAAGTTTCCAAACAGGAAATGGAGGATGATGAATATTATCTGCCCGGTGATTTTATTGGAAAGTTGGGAGTGGAACGCTCTTATGAGAAACAACTTCGAGGAGAAAAGGGAGTTGAAGTACTGCTTCGTGATGCGCATGGCCGTATTCAGGGCAATTATATGGAAGGTAAATTTGATAAAGCTCCTGTTCCGGGAAAGAACTTGACATTAAGTCTGGATATTGAGCTTCAGATGTTGGGTGAAAGGCTGCTGGAAGGGAAAATTGGAAGTATTGTTGCTATTGAGCCTTCTACGGGTGAGGTACTTTGCCTTGTTTCATCGCCAACTTATGATCCCAGCCTGATGATTGGACGTGACAGAGGAAAGAATCATTTAGCTATGTCAAAGGACCCTTGGAAACCCTTGCTGAACCGTGCTATAATGGGAGCTTACCCTCCGGGATCTACTTTTAAAACTACTCAGGCCTTGACTTTTCTTCAGGAAGGAATTATTAATACAGGAACCATGTATCCATGCTCTGGAGGATTCTCTTACCGTGGACTTCATGTGGGATGCCATGCTCATCCTTCGCCTCTGTCTTTGATTCCTGCCATTGCAACTTCTTGTAATGGTTATTTTTGCTGGGGATTGTATTATATGATTGGTGCACGACAGAAATATGGTTCTGTGCAGAAGGCGATGAATACCTGGCGTGATTACATGGTTTCAATGGGATTTGGCTATCAGTTGGGAATTGACTTGCCGGGAGAAAAACGTGGAATGATTCCTAATGCACAGTATTATGATAAGGCATACCGCCGTTCATGGAATGGTTTGACTATTATTAGTATTTCAATCGGACAGGGAGAAGTTACTGCTACTCCATTACAGATAGCCAACTTGGGTGCTACTATAGCCAATCGGGGATATTTTGTAACTCCTCATGTCGTAAAGGAAATAGAAGGAGAGTCTATTGATTCGATTTATACAACTCGCCGGTATACGAAAGTAGATAAAGGGCATTATGAAGAAGTTGTACAGGGCATGCGTTCGGCTGTGCTGGGAGGTACATGCCGTACGGCAAATATTCCAGAACTGGAAATCTGTGGAAAAACGGGTACAGCGCAAAATCATGGAAAGGACCATTCTGCATTTATGGGATTTGCTCCGATGAATAATCCGAAGATAGCGATTGCTGTTTATGTAGAGAATGGAGGATGGGGAGCCACATATGGGGTTCCTATCGGAAAATTGATGATAGAAAAGTATTTGACTGGTAAGCTGACTGCGGAAGACGAGGCGTTGGCAACCGATATTCAAAACCGAAGAATTGATTATGGCTTACAGGAAAGATAGTTTATGGAAAACAGTTGACTGGTGGACGATAGCTCTTTACATGGTGCTGATCGTATGTGGATGGTTCAGTGTGTGCGGAGCCAGTTATGATTATGGTGATCCTGATTTTCTGAACTTTACTACACGTGCCGGAAAGCAGTTGATGTGGATTGGATGTTCCTTGACTTTAGGTTTTGTTTTGTTGATGCTTGAAGAACGTTTGTATGATACTTATGCTTATCTGATATACGGTATTTTGTTGTTGTTGCTTTTTGGAACGATATTTAATCCACATGAGATAAAAGGATCACGTTCGTGGATTGTATTGGGACCTGTGAGTTTACAGCCCGCAGAGTTTGCGAAGTTTGCAACAGCTTTAGCTTTGGCAAAATATATGGGCGAGTATACCTTTTCTATCGAGCGGGGTAGAAACATGCTGGTATGTCTTGCTATAATTCTTATCCCTATGGTGCTGATAGTCTGTCAGAAAGAAACGGGTTCGGCATTGGTTTACTTATCATTTTTTCTTGTTCTCTATAGAGAAGGTATGACAGGTTCCATCTTGTTTGCGGGTGTATGTGCCATTATTTATTTTATTGTCGGTATTCGTTTCAGCAATGAACTGATGGCAGATGGACTCACTTCATTGGGAGAATTTGCCGTATTGGGGTTAATTATATTGTTTTCTGCCTTATTGGTCAAAGCATATTGTAAGAATAGCGATCGAGCTGTAGTCTATATACTTTCATTTGGATTGGGATCGATGTTATTGGGATGGCTTTTTTCGCTTTATGTCATTCCGTTTGATGTCGTTTATTTGCAGGGAGGAGTTTGTGCAGCCTTATGTATTTATCTGGTCTATTTATTCCTGCATGAACGTATTCGTAATTATCTGTATATATTGGTTTTTACCATTGGTTCGGTAGGTTTCCTTTTTTCTGCCGATTATGTGTTCAATGAAGTACTGGAACCTCACCAACAGATTCGTATAAAGGTATTATTGGGTATGGAAGACGATCCGACGGGAGCTGGATATAATGTAAATCAAAGTAAAATCGCCATTGGATCTGGAGGTTTTCTCGGTAAAGGCTTTCTGAACGGTACTCAGACAAAACTGAAGTATGTCCCTGAACAGGATACTGATTTTATTTTTTGTACGGTAGGAGAAGAAAAAGGATTTGTAGGTTCTACTTTCGTTATTCTTTTGTTTGCTTCATTAATATGGCGTTTGATTTATTTGGCTGAACGTCAGAGTACCCGTTTTGGAAGAGTATATGGATATAGTGTGTTAAGTATTTTCTTTTTTCACCTGTTTGTTAATGTAGGCATGGTGTTAGGGTTAACTCCAGTCATCGGTATACCACTTCCTTTCTTTAGTTACGGAGGATCTTCGCTTTGGGGCTTTACAATTTTATTATTTGTCTTTTTGCGTATTGATGCTGCTCGTGAACGGTAATAAGCGTATGCCTACATCACTGATACCTTTTAAAGGCTCATCTCGCATGATGTGTACTATCTGAATCATACTGTCGGATGGAGAAAAAGTGACAGGGTGGTGAGGGGAGGTATACTGGTATAAATTGCTGGAAGTTCCATTTCCTTTCCAGTTGCCTTGTTTGTCTGCCAGTGTGATATGGAGGGTATCGGGATGTCTGTCTGGACTAAGCGGATATAATATTTCCATCCATATATCTTGATAAGGATAGTTTTCTGTATGTCGTAGTCCTACTTCTAAGTCGTATTGTTTTCCTGCCAATTGAGCTGGTAACTGGTATTTCAGGGTATCTGTCTTTTTCCAGCCCTCAATACTCAGGTTTTGATAAGTATGGTAAATGGTTTGGTTATCGCATGCCGCAAGGGAGAATAGTAAACAGATTATTCCCCCTGCGATGCGAATATATGATGAAGTTTTTCGTGTGGTCATACTATCTCATTGTTATTCTTTCGTCCCTGTCGGCGTGGGCGATTGTTGGCTTGCTTGTTTCCTTCCGGCTGCGGTTGCTGAGCACGAGCTTCTGGTTGGTTAGCTTGTTTATCGGAAGGATTTGGAGCTGCTCCTTGTTGTTTAGGCGGACGATTTCCTTTTTCTCTGCGTTTTTCTCCTTGACGTTCTTCTTTTCGTCTGTTATCTTTGCCTGAATTGGATGGAACATTATTAGCAGTTGTAGCATTAACTGCTATTTTAGCTGTATTTTCTCCTTTTTCCTGACTGGCAGCATTGTTGGGTAAAGCCTTCTGAGAATTATTTTCCTGAACCGGTTGTTGACGGTTTTCGCCGTTTTTCTTCTTTTTACGGTTCTTGCTGTTCCGGCTTTTATCGAAGCGGGTTACGCTTTCTTGTTCCAGCAAATCTTTCGGACGTGCAGGTTCATGCATTCCGTTGTCATTAAGCTTCTCAGGTTTCTCACCTCTACGGTTCATATTGATAACCTCAAAAGCACGGCGTGCTGTAAGCGTTACTTCATTGGCAAGGAAACTCTTATCGGTAGAATAAATGATTTCTCCTTTTAAAATATCTGCTTTGAAGTAATAATATGTAGCATCCAGTGTTTCGAGTGTGATTTCTTTACTCGGAAGTCGTTTCTGGCATTCTACATAGGCATCTACTTCGTAGTTGAGGCAGCATTTCAGTTTTGCGCACTGTCCTGCCAGTTTTTGAGGATTAAGTGATATATCCTGATAACGTGCTGCTCCTGTAGATACAGAGATAAAGTTTGTCATCCATGTAGCGCAGCATAATTCACGTCCGCATGGGCCAATACCCCCGATGCGTCCGGCTTCCTGACGTGCACCAATCTGTTTCATCTCGATACGCACACGAAAAGCTTCTGCCAAGACTTTAATTAGCTGGCGGAAGTCGACACGCTCATCAGCAATGTAGTAGAAAATAGCTTTATTTCCGTCACCTTGATACTCTACGTCACCGATTTTCATTTGAAGCCCTAAGTCCGCAGCAATCTGGCGTGAACGAATCATTGTTGCATGTTCACGACTTTTAGCTTCTTCATATTTTTCCATGTCGACAGGCTTAGCCTTACGGTATACTCGGCGTATCTCAGCATCAGGCTTGATGTTTGCTTTACGCATTTGTAAAGGTACGAGTCGGCCAGTCAGTGTAACTGTACCGATATCGTGTCCGGGGCTAGCTTCTACTGCTACGATATCTCCCTTTTCCAGTTTCAGATGGTTACTGTTCTTGAAATATCCTTTGCGGGTATTTTTGAATTGAACCTCTACCATATCCTGCTCTTCACTGTTGCCAGGGATATCTGCCATCCAGTCGTAAGTGTTCAGCTTGTTATCTTGTCGTCCGCAGCCCTTGCAGCATAAAGAACCGCTTCCGTTTTTCAATATAAATTTGCTCATAGTTTCAATTCTTTAATAGTACAATCATTTTCAGGGCGAAATCGAAAAAAACAAATTTGGGATTTACGTTTTGTTCGATGTGTCGTCCGGCTTCCTCCAATTCTTCCATGATACCTATCACATTTCTTTCGTTTACAAAAGGAGCGAATCGTGAGGCAAATTGTGCTTCTTCACGTCCTAAATAGTTCATTTCCGAGTGGTGGAAGTTATATATAAAGTTTTCTCGTATCATACGTTGGCAATAGGCTAGCAGATTTTTCTGCCTTTCTCTGCCTAAAGCTGCAACTTGTTCACTCCAGGCTTTCATTTCCTTGAGCCGACGTGCATAAGCTAATCTCATCAGTGAAGTGAACAATTCAAAGAAAAGTCGGTTCTCTTCTCCTAAGTGTATGTTTTCTATAGCCCGTAGTACACTCCCGGCAGATAAATGTGCAATGTCGGAAGCATCTTCTGGCTGAAGCATATAACGTGTACGTAATAGTCCGGCAATATCTTCTTCGTTAAGTGGAGGCAGGTTAAAGCGCTGCATACGGCTCGTAAGTGTTGGCAAGATGCTTTCGGGAGCCTCGCTAACCAATAAAAAGATTGTGTAGGCTGGTGGTTCTTCCAACAATTTGAGCAATTTGTTTCCACACTCTGCATTCATTTTTTCCGGAAGCCATATAATCATGATTTTGTAACTGCCCTCTCCGGCTTTCAGTGAAAGCTTGCGTTGTATTTCATCGCTTTCGCGGACAAAGATCTGCGCTTGCTGATTTTCGGCTCCCATACGTGCCAGCCAGTTTGCCAGTGAAAAATATGGAGAGTCAATCAACTGTTGTCGCCAGACATCTATAAAATCGTCAGAAACGGTGTCGCGTCCTGCTTTTTTCTTTATTACCGGAAAAGCAAAATGTACGTCAGGATGAACCAGTTTGTTCATTTTTATACATGAAGGACATTTTCCGCAGGCATCTTTTTCACCCGGATTTTCACAACACAGATAGCGAGTTAACGCTAATGCCAGAGGTAATTTTCCTGTACCTTCTGCTCCGCAAAACAATATGGCATGGGGCACTCGTCCTTCGTGTACGAGTGTCAACAAATGGCGTTTTGCCTCGGTTTGCCCTATGACGTCTTTGAAAAACACAGTTAATAAATTTCTTTAGCTACACGGCGTACGCTTTCTGTTGCCCCTACGGTGTAAAAATGAATACTAGGTACACCATGAGCTATCAACTCACGACATTGATTGATGCACCATTCTACTCCCAGCTGGCGAGCTTCTTCATCAGTTTGACATTTTAAAGCTTCCAATGCCAGTTCCTGAGGTAAATCAACTTTAAATGTTTTGGGAACAACGGACAGCTGTGACAACTTACTGAACGGTTTAATTCCCGGAATAATAGGAATATCAATACCTTCCTGACGAACACGGTCTACAAATTCGAAAAATTTCCGGTTGTCATAGAATAATTGAGTTACAGCGTACTCGGCTCCAGCTTCTACTTTCTTTTTCAGCCAGTAGATATCTTGTTCCATATTGGGAGCTTCCTCGTGTTTCTCCGGATAACAGGCTACTCCATAGCTGAATGGATGTACAGGAGCCTTGATTGGTGATCCGTCGACGAATACACCTTGATTAAAATCATTGATTTGATGTTCCAGTTCTATGGCATGTGCATACCCTCCTGGCTCAGGAGTGAATACTTGTTCATGTTTGGCTTTATCACCACGCAGAATCAATAAATCAGTGATTCCCAAAAACTGTAAATCTAATAATACATACTCTGTATCTTCACGTGTAAATCCGCTACATAATATGTGTGGAACTACCGTAATATTGTATTTGTTCTGTATGGCAGCTGCTACCGCTACTGTACCGGGACGACGGCGGATTCGTTTGCGCTCATAAAGACCATTACCCAGTTCGCGATATACATATTCGCTTCGATGGGTAGTGATGTTTATGTATTTAGGATCGAATTCGCGCAACGAATCGATTGTTTCATATAATTTTTCTATCCCAGTGCCTTTCAGCGGAGGAAGAATCTCGAATGAAAAGGCTGTCTTTTCAGGTGATTTTATTAAGTCGATTACTCTCATTTTGCTTTTTTTGCGCCTTGTCAGGCGTGTTACATATTTGGCAAAAATAAGAAAAATATTGTACTTAATGGGAGAATGTTTCTTAATTTTTTTAATTTACTGACCGATAATCAGAGTACAGGAGTAAACAAATGAGCGAACCATCCGACAAATCGTTTCCATGGAGTTCGCTTTTTGTAAACCTCTTTAGTCATGATCGTACTGTTCTGTTTGTCGGCACTGAATATATCAGTCAGTTGTGCTGTAACAGGCAAATCGAAAACGAATGCATTTATCTCGTAATCATATCGTAAACTCCGGCTGTTCAGGTTTGTACTACCTACGGTACAGAATCGTTCGTCTACCATCATGACTTTAGAATGATGGAATCCTCCGTTGTAAACATAAATATGCGCTCCCTTCTTTCTTAGTTGGTTAGCAAGATAAAATCCTGCATCGGGTGTGAAGCTGATATCCGACTTTCCGGGAATCATGATTTCTACTCTGACTCCACGGTCGACAGCTTTTTCAATGGCGCGGCGAATGCTGGATGTCGGAGTGAAATAAGGATTGATAATCTGTATTTTCCGTTCGGCCGAATTGATGGCTGCAATATATGCATGTCTCATTGCTTCAGGAGATATTTTGGGAGCCCGCTGTACGATTGCTACCTGATGTCCCGCATGTACAGGAGCTGCATTCAACGAATCTTCCCCGAATGGAAAATATTCGTCTCCTCCGATTTGCTGTTTGGTTTCCTTATTCCACATTGTGAGGAAAACTTCCTGCAATTTTTCAACGGCAGGTCCTTTGATACGGATATGCATATCTCTCCATGCGCCGATTTTGGGAAGTCCGTTTATATAATAATCGGCAATGTTCATACCTCCTGTATATCCAACTTTACCGTCTATGACTATAATTTTTTGGTGGTCACGACTGGCTGCATGATTAACATACGGGAAAGTAATAGGGTCGAATGTAATAATCTCTATCCCTCTTTTACTTAAATCTTTAAGTAGTCTTTTACGAAGCGGACGGTTGTTTGACATATTTCCGAAGGCATCGAACATAGCTCGTACCTTCACTCCGTCTTTTACTTTCTCCGCAAGCAAGTCAAACAATGCATTTCCGATAGAGTCATTTCTGAAATTGAAGTATTCCAGATGTATATGATGCTTTGCCTTTTTGATTTCTTCAAAAAGGTCGTTAAATTTTTCTCTGCCACTGGGCAGCAGCTTCAGGTCATTGTTATTTATGATTGCTACATTCTGACTATGCAGATATCTGGCAAATAGCGAATCAGCTGGCAGATAAGTAGAATCTTTTTCCGCAATGATGGATGATTGCGCATGGCAAGGTAAGCCGAATTTCACAATCAGTAAAATTAAACAAAGAAATTTTTTGTGAAATTTGTAGTCATTCATGCATTTGGTAGTTTTTGTGAGGTGCAAAAATATGGATTTTAATCAAGAAACCGTCATGACTTTATTTGCTTTTCTCCAAATTGTTACTATTTGACTGTAAAATCAGATGAAATGACTTTTCTGCACTTCTTTTCTTCTGCTTAATTTTATTGATATCTTGTATCTTATGCCATTTTTGAATTTTTATCTTTCAGATATTTACTATAACTTCTGCCTACAGGAATTTTGATTCCATTATATAAAAGAATCTCTTTAGAAGTATAACTGGCAATCCGATAGATTGGAACAACGAAGGACTTGTGTACTCGTATAAATTTTTCTTCGGGCAAAAGTTCCTGGAGCGTTTTCAAACTCATTTGTGAAGTTAGAGTCGGCTGACTGGTGAGATGAATACGCACATAGTTATCCATCGATTCTATATATAAAATATCTTTCAGTTGGATATTTGTATTTTTGTATTCCACTTTTAGTGTGATATACTCGTCTGTAAATGTTGGTTGAGCGGAAAGTTGTTGTAGTGTTTGTAGCTCTATAGCTTTTTGTACTGCTTTTTCAAAACGAGCATACGAGAATGGTTTGTGAAGAAAATCTATAGCATTCAATTCAAAACCATCGAGAGCGTATTGTGCATAGGCTGTTGTAAAAATCAACATTACTTCGTGAGGAAGGTCACGAGCCAGATCTCTTCCATTGATGTCTTCCATCTCTATGTCAAGGAAAAGAATATTGGGTTTTATTTTCTTGACTTGTTCAATGCCTGCAATCGGATTGGTAAAGACTGTCAGTTCTATATTTCCATGGCGCTGGCAGAAGCTGGATATGATTTCCAGTGCCATTGGTTCATCATCGATTGCTATACATTTTATGTTCATTGTCTTAAATTGATACTCAGTGTGACGGCATATTTCCCGTTTCTTTCTCCTGTAAACAAGCTATACTTGTTCGGATAAAGAAGATCGAGGCGCTTTTTGCAGTTTTCTATTCCTATTCCTTTGGATGCTTTTGAGTCCGGATGGTTTAATAAAGGATTGTTTGTTGCCAATAATAATTCTCCTTTTTCTGCGCGAATGGTAATATACGCCTCTCCTTTTTTATGAGAAGATACACCGTGTTTAAATACATTTTCGACAAAGGTAATCAGAATCATAGGGGCTATATTCATTTGTTCCGTTTCATCGTGTACATAAGAAAAATGAACATCAAAGTTTTCTGCTATTCGATATTTTTGGAGTTCTATATACTGACGAATGTATTCTACTTCAATGTGTAGAGGAATTTTATCTTTTGTATTATTGGCATACATATATTTCATCAGATTGATAAATTGAATAAAGGCATCTTCCGTTTTAGGAGATCCTGTTACTACCATAGCATATAGAGTATTCAGATTATTGAAAAGAAAATGAGGATTAATCTGTGCTTTGTAAAGTGCCAGTTCGGCTTTTTTCTTCTCAAATTCTACAGCTTGTCGTTCCATTATTTGGTGATAAAGTTGAGTCAGTAGTCCTACAGCTGCACTAAAGGCAATCACAACTACATACAGAAACCATACAGCTTGTTGCTGAAGTTTGATTTTTGGGATATGTTGTAAAAGTCGGGTACGTCTCATGTGGTGTAACGGGACTTCCATTTGATAGCGAGTTATGAGATAAGTGCCAACAGCTGTAAGTAAAATAAGAGAAACAGCCATCCAAAAACGTTTTTTCCCGGCAAACATAAAAGGCATGATAAAGCGGCGGTTCAGGATATATACGATATATAACCATGAAACCAACAGGTATACGAATAGTGAATTGTTTATCAGCCATCGTTCGATAGGCAGCAAGGTCATCATAGCCGGTAATAACACCAGACAGAATATCAGATCGATGTAAAACGGTAACTTTTTAATTTGCCACATAACTTGTTCTTTTTTGCAAAAATAAAAGTTTCTGCCGGTTTGAAGAAATAAGCAAAGTGGTGTTCACCACTACATTGATGTTGTTTACCACTACTTTGTTGAGAGAACATATTTTGTATTTGCAAGTAGATTATTTTTGTTGAAGTAAAGATATCGAATAAGAAAAAATTATATAAAGTGAGTATGTTTACGAGGGTAAGATTTGTTTTTTTAGGAGTTGCTTTATTATGTTCACTCTCTGTTTTTGCACAGACACTTTCGGGAGTTGTGACAGATCAGAAGAGTAGAGAGGGATTGATTTCGGCTACGGTTCAACTGATAGCTGGGGATGGAAAAATCAACTATACATCTACCGATCTGAAAGGAATGTTTCAATTTAAGAAACTTCCGGCAGGTACTTATACGCTACAGATTTCATATGTAGGATATAAAACATATAAGGAAGCCGTTATTATTCCTTCCTCTGGAGAAAAAAAGGTTAATGTGACGATGCGTGAGGATGTAAACCTGCTGGATGAGGTATCTGTTAATGCGCGTGCTACACGTGCCGAGCAGAAAGGCGACAGTTTGCTGTATAATGCTGAGGCCTTTAAAGTAATGCAAGGAAGTTCAGCCGAAGATTTATTGGCTAAGATGCCGGGGATTGTTGTAGAAGGTGGAAGTATTCAGGCTCAAGGAGAGGAAGTGAAAAAGGTGCTAGTAGATGGGAAGGAATTTTTCGATGGAGATGTGAATCTCGCCATTAAGAATTTACCTTCTGATATTATTGCAGGTATCGAGGTCTTCGATAAAAAAAGTGAGCAGGCAGAATTTACCGGGTTCGATGATGGCGAAGAAATAAAAACTATCAATATTGTGACGAAGGGAGGATTCCGCCAGGGAACTTTTGGTGAAGTGTCGGCAGGATACGGTACTGAGGATCGTTATAAGGTAAACGGTAATGTAAATTTCTTCAATGAAGATCGTCGTATTTCATTGTTGGGTATGTCGAACAATGTGAACCAGCAGAACTTCTCGCAGGAGGATTTAGCGGGAGTTATGTCTTCTGGAGCAAGTGGCAAGCGGCGTGGAGGTGGTCGTAACGGAGGACGTGGAGGTGCTTTCGGTGGAAATGCTTCTGATTTTATGGTAGGCAGTACAGGAGGTGTTACTTCGTCGAACGGACTTGGTATAAACTATGTGGATCAGTGGGGAGAAAAATGGAAGGTGACAGGCAGTTACTTTTTTAATCAGTCGGACAATCTGACACAGCAGCAGACCGAACGTGAATATTTCGACTCATCTCTTCCTGGAATGACTTACAGTGAGTATCAGGAAAGCTCTATGAAGAACTGGAACCATCGTTTTAATATGAAACTGGATTATCAGATAAGTAATAGAACCTCGTTACAGTTTCGTCCAACACTGAGCTTTCAGAATAATGACAGTCATGGATTGCTTCAGGGACTGAATCTGTTGAATGGCATGTCTGATAATGAAACTGAAACTGCTACGTTGGGAGAAAACGATGCTTACAATGTTGGAGCTGACCTTATCTTGCGTCATCGTTTCCTGAAGGAAGGACGTACCCTGTCGTTGATGCTCAGTGGGAAAATGAGCAATACCGATGGAAATACATATACAGATTATCTTAATACATTGTATAGTGCCGACGGCTTGTCGGAAACAGACAGCTACAGTCAGTGGAAGCAGACATTGAACCGTCAATATACCTTGCGCTCTAATCTGAGTTATACGGAAAGGTTAACCGACTATATGCAGTTGCAGCTAGGATATAAGTTGAGTTATACCGATTCAGAAAATGACCGTAAGACGTATAAGAAGTCTGCGGTGAGCGATCTTTACGATCAGTTGGATGAAAGCCTGTCGAATGAGTATCAGTCGGGCTATCTTACTCAGGCAGGAAGTGTAGGACTTCGTTATCGTGCCGGTAAATTCAATGCTATGCTGGGAGTTGATGCACAATGGGCAGATTTGAGAGGTGATATGGTCTATCCGCAGGCAGACAATTTGTCGCACAGGTATTTTTCTATATTGCCATCGTTTACCATGCGTTATTCTTTAGATCGGACCAATTCGCTACAGTTACGTTATCGCAGCAAATCATCTGCTCCTTCGGTTACGAGCTTGCAGAATGTTATAGATAATTCCAATCCGCTTTTTCTTTCTGCGGGAAATCCGGACCTTGACCAGCAGTTGTCACATACGGCGAATCTGCGTTATTTGCGTACGACAAAGTCTGGACATACGTTTATTGCCATGGTTGGGGCTACCATACAACAAGATTATGTAGCCGACAGTACTTTCGTTGCAAAAGAAGATATGGAGCTTACTCCATCGGTCACACTGAGTAAGGGAGCACAGTTTACTCGTCCGGTAAATATGGATGGTTACTATAGTTTGCAGTCGATGCTGACTTATGGTTTCCCTATTGATTTTATTCGGAGTAATATCAACCTCAGTCTTTCGGCTAATTATGCCAATGTACCTACTATTTTCGACGGAATAGAAAGTAAGACGCGTGAACTGAATCTGATACCGAAGATTATTATTGGTAGCAATATAAGTAATAACCTTGATTTTACTGCGTCTTATTCAGCTGGTATCAATAAGATGTTCAGTTCTTTGGATACAGCTACAGGTAGTGATTATGTTACTCATACAGCTTCGGCAAAGTTGGGATGGACATTTTTCTGGGGACTTACTTTCCGCAGTACGTTCGACTATATCGGATATACCGGTCTAGATACAGGTACAGAAGATTATTTCTTATGGAATCTGTCACTAGGTAAAAAATTCCTGAAAAACAATGCAGCCGAAATCAGGGTGGAAGCTTTTGATGTGCTGAAGCAGAATCAGGCTTTTACTCATAGTATCGGAAGCAACTATTACGATTATATCAACAGCAATGTACTGAAACCTTATGCTATGATAAGTTTTGTATATACGATTCGATAAATATTACTAAAAGACAATTGTCATGAAGAAAATTATTTTTCTGGCTTTAGTAGCCTTACTGGGCATACATACAGTTGATGCTCAGCGCAGAGGAGGAACTCGTACTCCAGAACAGATAGTAGAAAAGCTCGACAAGAAGCTGAACCTGACTGATGAGCAGGAAAAGCAGATTACTGAACTTTATACGGAATTTTTCAAGAAAGAACTTTCACGTGAGGAGCGGAGAAGTGAAATGGAAAAGCTAAATGAGAAAATCACTTCTTTGCTGACAGATGAACAGAAAGAAGCTTTCGAACAGATGAAAAAGGAACGTCCGCAACGTAAACGTTCCTGATAGTAAAAACTCCTGTTATCTATTCCTTCAGATATCTTCACTGGATTGTCTGAAGGAATTTTTTGTAGATAATAGTCTGGAAATTTGTATTCTTCAGTTTAGGGCTAATAAATAAAAAGTACCGACTTTTTGAAAAAATCGGTACTCTTATTCTAAAATATGAATTTCGTTTGGTTTATTCTTCGTTCAGCTTTTCATCGATAGCTTGTATTTTTTTCAAAACCAGTTCCATTTCACCTTTCAAGCGTTCAATCTTACGGGTAATTTCAGTTACAAGAGTATTACCTTTTTTCGAAGCAGACGATAAAAATCCTAAATTATTTTCATAAGTCTGAATGTCATTTTTCAGCCCTTCGTATGTACGTACCAGTTTTTCACGGTCACGGTATAAATTGTCACCTTTATTCAAACCCGATTTGAAATTACTTAATTTCTTTTCAGAAGCTGAAATATTCAGTTTGTCAAACAGTTTGTCTATCAAGCCGTGGAACTCATTGTATAAACGGTCTTTTTCTTTGAACGGAACATGACCTATGCTGTTCCATTCTTTCATTAAAGCACGTGTTTGTTCCGATGTTGTTTCATCTGTTGTTCCCGATGCGTCAAGTGCAGCCAGCTGTTTGATGATTTCCTCTTTCTTTGCCATGTTTTCAAACTCTACCGAGCGTTGTGAAGAAGTAGCTTTATTCTTTTGTGCAAAGAAATAATCGCAAGCTCCGATAAAGCGTTTCCATACAGCGTCTGAATGCTTTTTGGCAACAGGACCGATGTTTTTCCATTCTTTCTGCAATTTAGTCAGAATTTCTGCAGTTTCTTTCCAGTCAGTGCTGTCTTTCAGAGCTTCTGCCTTTTCGCATAAAGCTTTTTTCTTTTCAAGATTTTCGGCCATGCTTTCTTTTACAGACTTGAAGAAAGCAGCTTTTCGTTTGAAAAACTCATCGCAGGCTGCACGGAAACGTTCGAATATTTTTACATTCATCTTTTGCGGAGCATATCCGATAGTTTTCCATTTAGCTTGCAAAGCGAGAATTTCCTGAGTTTTGTCTTCCCAGTCGGCGAAAGTCTTGAATGTATCATATTCCATTGACTCTACAATTTCGCAGATAACAGTCTTCTGGTCCAGATTATTCTGTTCTTTTTCCTTCAGAGCTTCAAAGTGTTGCTGATGGCGGCGGTTTACTGCTGAAGAAGCGGCTTTAAACCGTGCCCAGATACTTTCACGCAGTTCTTTGGCTACAGGACCGATACTGCGGAATTCCTGATGTAATTTTTGTAATTGATGGAAAGCTGATACAACATCTGGTTCTTCTGCCAGTTTTTCGGCTGCCTCACACAGATAGGTTTTCTGTTCCAGATTCTTTTTGAAATCATATTCACGGAATTCATTGTTAAGCTTTACCATGTCATAGAACTTTTCAGTGTAAAGCTGATATGTTTTCCACAATTCGTTTATTTTACCAACAGGAATCTGTTTGATTTCATTCCATTTCTGCTGAAGCTGCTTAAATTCGTTATAGATCTTTCCTGTATCTTCCGTATTTTCGGTAAGCGCTTTCATCTTTTCCAGGATTTCGAGCTTCTTTTGCAGGTTTTCTTCTTTTTCCTGTTCCTGTTCTGCTGCCATAGCACTGCGTTTCTCTTTGATGGAACTCATGATTTCCTTGAATTTAGCTTCCAGCGGGTCGGGGGCCGGAGTGAAATCTTCAGGGTTTCCGCCTTGCTCGATAAAGTTCTTTCTCGCTGTATCTTGCTCGCTTTTGTGCAATTTGTAGAACGTTTGTTTCAGGTAGTCTATTTCTTGTTTGTCTGCATCGCAGGCATTATTGTTGATTTCTGTTAAGCGTTCTATTACTTCTTCTTGCGTTTGTTTTGGAGAATACAACGTCTTTTCATCATTCTCAACAGTAGAAACCGGAGTTTCGGGAGTGTTTTCTGCCGGAACTTCAGTTAGTGGGCGGGTTGTTTCATTTACTTCCATCGTATATAGATTTTAAAGAATTATGTCGGCTTATCTTAATCCGTAGTTACAAATTAAAAGAATAAAATCTGATTTTCAATATTTTTTTCTAAATTTTTTTTGCATTAAATAAGTTTTGGGGATTCCTTATTAAGAATAAAAGGCATGGAGGCTGTTTCAGTATTTATAAGAACAAGCCTCCATGTATGAAAATATTTAAGAAAGCAATACGGTGATTCCCATGTACATCATCATACCTATAATGTCATTGGTAATTGATATAAACGGTCCGGTAGCAATTGCCGGATCAATTTTCAGTTTTTCCAATGTCATGGGAACGAGTGTACCGAAAATAGAAGCAAACATAACTACGGCAAACAGGCTGATGGAAACAGAATAACTGACTGTAGCGGTTGCTCCAAAACGGATAAAGTTGTAAATATATACCAGCATGGAAATGATTGTTGCATTAATAAGGGCAACGACCGATTCCTTTAATATTTGCTGAAAAGTATTTCCAGAGTCGAGCGAACTGTTGGCAAGTCCCTGAACGACAAGAGCAGACGATTGTGTTCCTACATTTCCTCCTGTTCCACCGATAAGCGGAATATACAGGGCCATTTCGGGATGTGCCGCAAAAGTTGTATCAAAATTACCCAATATCATGGAGTTTCCGATACCTCCCAGCATACCGATGAGCAGCCAGGGGAGACGTGCCGTTGTCTGACGGAATACATTATCGTGCGATTCTACGTCCTGTGACAAACCGGAAGCCAACTGGTAATCTCTTTCGGCCTGTTCGCGAACTTCATCCATTACGTCGTCTACTGTAATACGTCCTACCAGGCGTCCGATACTGTCTACTACCGGAACAGCCACTAAGTCGTATTTCTCGATGACTTGTACTACTTCTTCCAGCGGGGTATCTACATGTACCGATATCGGATCTTTTTTCATTACATGCTTTACTTTCGAAACCGATGGGCTGGTGATCATTTTCTTTAAAGGAAATACTCCACGCAACCGTTCATCGTCATCTACTACATACACATAGTAGATTTCGTCCATTTCCTCGGCCTGGATTCTCATTTCGCGAAGGCATTCGGGCATACTCCAGTTTTCATTTACGATAACCATTTCTGTACCCATCAAACCACCGGCTGTATCTTCATCGTATTTCAACAGATCTACAATGTCGCCTGCCTGTTCGATGTCTTCGATGTGCGAAAGAATTTCCTCCTGCTTGTCCTCGTCCATGTCACGGATGATGTCTACAGCATCATCAGAGTCCATGTAGTCGACAAAACGTTTGGCAATAGTTTCCGAAGGCAATATTTCGAGGAATTTCTTACGCGCGTCTTCATCCATTTCAATCAGTACGTCGGCAGCTTTTTCATTGTCGAGTAACAGATAAATGGAGCGCGCTTCTTCTGCATCAAGTTCATCGCACAATTCGGCAATATCAGCTGGATGCAGTTCTTGCAGAAACTCTTTTAGTTCCTCCGATTTTTTATTTTCGATCAGTTCTGATACCTTTTTAATTTCTTCGCTTTCCATACCTTACTCAGTTGCGAGTGCCTGTTCCACCCGGTTGGTCAATTCTATGAAGTCTTCTACCGATAACTGTTCCGGACGTTTGTTGAATATAGGATCTGCACTGAGTGGGTTTCCTTTTTCCAATATCGGAGAAATGGAGTTACGCAATGTCTTGCGACGTTGGTTGAACGTAGTTTTTACTATTTGCTTGAACAGCTTCTCGTTACATCCCAGTTCCTTGGTTTCGTTGCGTGTCATGCGTATTACGGCACTTTTAACCTTGGGAGGAGGATTGAACACATGCTCGTGTACGGTAAACAGATATTCTACTTTATACCAAGCCTGAATCAGTACGCTCAGAATACCGTATGTCTTGTTTCCCGGACAAGCGGCGATACGTTCGGCTACTTCTTTCTGTATCATGCCTGTACAGCAAGGTATCAGATCTTTGTAATCGAGCATTTTAAAAAATATCTGGCTGGAGATATTATACGGATAGTTACCTGTCAGGACAAAAGGGTTTCCATTGAACAGAGCGGATAAATCCATTTTCAGAAAGTCCTGTTCAATAATATTGTCACCCAGCTCTGCAAAATTCTCCCGTAGGTAAGCAACTGATTCAAAATCCAGTTCTACTACCTTTACCGGCCTTCCTTTCGGGATGAGAAATTGCGTCAACACTCCCATACCAGGTCCTACTTCCAATATCGGCAGGTCAGGGCAGGTATCTACTGTATCGGCTATGTCTTTTGCCACTTGCAAGTCTTTCAGAAAGTGCTGTCCTAAGAACTTTTTCGGTTTAACTAATTTCATTCCGTATGTATTTTCTCGATATAAATAAAGATTTATTCTAGCAAGATATTATCTTTGCATCGTGCAAATGTAAGCATTAATCTTTAATAAATGATTAGGTTTTGGAACGAACTGATATAAAAAAACTCATAAATAAAGTCTTTCAGGTAGCTTTGCCTTTGGTGTTAGGGGCGGTTATTTTGCTATGGACGTATCATGGATTCAACTTCCGGCATGTTTATGAGGTGATGGACGGAGGTATGAATTATGGCTGGATGCTTTTTTCACTGGTTTTTGGCGTCTTCGGTCATCTGTTTCGCGGGTGGCGCTGGAACCTGGCATTGGCTCCTCTTGGTGAACATCCTAAAATTTCGAATAGTGTGTATGCCATATTTATTGCTTATGCGGCCAATCTGGTTTTACCTCGGGTAGGAGAGGTTTCGCGCTGCGGCATACTTGCAAAATATGACAATGTTTCTTTTTCCAAATCTCTTGGAACGGTCGTTTCCGAACGTTTAGTTGATTCTGTCTGTGTACTGCTTATTACCGCAGGTACGCTGTTGCTTCAGTCGGGAGTCTTTGCCCGTTTCTTTCGTATAACAGGTACTGACGGAGCTTTTTTTCTGCATTTGTTTTCGTCGACTAATTTTTATATAACGTTAATCTGTATAGTAGCGGCTTTGGTTCTGCTTTTCTGGCTGATACGTAATCTGACAATTTTTGCTAAGGTCAGGGGACTGATTAAAAATGTCTGGCTGGGATGTCTTTCCATCCGTCAGGTACACCGTCCGGTATTGTATATCATTTATACTATTGCTATCTGGTTATGTTATTATCTGCATTTTTATCTGACGTTTTACTGTTTCGACTTTTCTGCCGGACTAGACTGGGTTGCCGGACTGGTATTGTTTGTGGTAGGGAGTATTGCCGTTATTGTTCCTACACCGAATGGGGCAGGTCCGTGGCACTTTGCTGTCATCACCATGATGATGATGTACGGAGTAAGTAAGGAAGATGCAGGAATATTTGCGCTTTTAGTGCATGGTATTCAAACCTTTTTATTAATTTTGTTAGGAATATATGGACTGGTGGCTTTGCCGCTTACAAATAAAAATAAAACTAAAACCTATGAATGAAATTCTTTCTCTGGCTCCACAGAATGTGTGGAAGCATTTTTATTCGTTAACTCAAGTGCCTCGCCCGTCAGGACATTTGGCAAAAGTTCAGTCATTTTTACTGGAGTTCGGTAAGAATGCTGGTGTTGAAGCTTTTCAGGATGAGGCTGGAAACATCATTTACCGCAAGCCTGCCACTCCGGGCATGGAAAACCGTAAGACGGTTATCTTGCAGGCACACATGGATATGGTTCCACAAAAGAACAAAGATACACAGCATGATTTCGAAAACGATCCTATTCAGGTTTATGTAGACGGTGAATGGGTGAAGGCAAAAGGCACTACACTTGGTTCGGACAACGGTATGGGGGTAGCTGCAATCATGGCTGTAATGGAAGATAAAACATTAAAACACGGCCCATTGGTTGCACTGATCACTGCCGATGAAGAAACTGGTATGTATGGCGCTTTCGGCTTGAAACCTGGAGAAATAGAAGGCGATATTTTGCTGAACCTCGATTCTGAAGAAGAAGGTGAGCTGTATATCGGTTGTGCCGGTGGTGAAGATCTGACAGCTACACTGGAATATAAGGAAGAAGAAACCGATCCGGAAGATGTAGCTTTGAAAGTTACTCTGAAAGGTCTGCGTGGTGGTCATTCTGGTATACAGATTGGCTGGGGACATGCCAATGCAAACAAGCTTATGGCTCGCTTCCTGAATCAGGTTATTGCATACGATGAAGCTTGTCTGGTATCGTGGGAAGGTGGAAACATGCGTAATGCCATTCCGCGTGAATGCGAAGTTGTGATCACTGTACCCGAAACAGAAGTAGAAGATGTACTGGCATTCGTTGGTGAGTGTGAACAAGTATGGCGTGATGAATTTGCTACAATCGAAGAAGGACTGAGCTTTAAGGCAGAACGTGTGGAACTGCCGAAGTACATGGTTCCTGAAGAAATCCGTGATAACTTGGTAGATGCTATCTATGCATGTCCTAACGGAGTAGAACGTTTCATCCCGACTATTCCTGATACAGTAGAAACATCATCTAACCTTGCCATTGTTGAAATTGCCAATGGAAAGGCAGCTGTTAAAGTTTTGACACGTAGTTCTCGTGAATCAATGAAAGATTACCGTAATACAGCTATCGAAAGCTGCTTCTCTATGGCTGGTATGCATGTAGAACGTTCGGGCAGCTATTCAGGATGGGAACCAAATGTTAATTCTCCTATCCTTCACGCCATGAAGGAATCGTATAAGGCACAGTTTGGCGAACTTCCTGAAGTGAAGGTTATACATGCTGGACTGGAATGTGGTATTATCGGAGCAGTAGTTCCGGGACTTGATATGATTTCTTTCGGTCCTACTTTGCAGTGCCCGCATACTCCGGAAGAACGTTGTCACATTCCTTCAGTTTCGAAGTTCTACGACTTCCTGACTGCAACGTTGGAAAATACTCCTGAAAAATAATTCTTGAGATACATATAATAGCCTGCCTGAACGACGAGAAAATCATTGTCCGGGCAGGCTATTTTTTTGTCTTTCCTTTTATTATGGGAAAAAACGTTCTTTTCTCTTTTCTCACTCTCTGTGAACTCTTTTAAAAAGCTCAGCAGAATAGCTAGATTTTTTGTACAAAACATCTGGAAATTTCTACAATTTTTTTGAAAATATCGAGATGTTTTTCTGCATTTATCAGCATGTTTTTTTGTAGACCTCTAATTGTTACAAATTTCCTTTATTGGTCCATTATCGGTTTATCAATTTATTATCTGGATTGAAGCGAAATTACGTGTGTTTTTACTGATAATATCTACAAATTACATACGGTTTTTCTGGCTTTCACCGGCTCCGGTACCTTTGTATTTGCTCTTGGCTGTATTGAACTTGTATCTTATTGTTACAGAAAACTCACGATTATCGTAAGAATTTTTTTGATAAATATTATAATCTCCAGAATATAAGTGATAATAATCTTTGTTTGTATCGAGTAAGTCACTGCCTTTCAATTCAACACTGAGAGCATCTTTCAAGAAACTTTTTCTGACAGACAGATTTATGCTGCCTGTCGGATGTTCTATGTAAATATTCTGATAAGCACCTTTACTTTGGATATTGGCATCCAGTCCGATAATAAATTCTTTTGGCAATTCGATGGTATTATTGAAGTTTGCTACATAAACTGGAGTTTTCATATCGAAAGGTTTGCTAAAGGATTCTACTGTAAGCCATTGTTTTTTTACACCTATTCCAATCATTGGTGACCAGCAGCCTATTTTAGGTGAGGCCGAAAGAAAAGCTGAGAAAGTTGGAATGGATTTATTCCAGTTACGATAGCTTAACATGGTTTGTGAACCATCTTCTTCTGTCAATTCACCCCAATATAATATCCAGTTTTTAGTCTGACTGTAAGACAGACTGAGCTGTAACCATTTCCATACGGCAGCCAATGACAGGTCGTGTATAATGGTTGGGCGAAGTGTCGGAGTTCCCTTTTGCTGGGTGAAACGGTCTGAGTAGGAAACATTGTTGCTAAGCTGTTGATAAGAAGGTCTGACTGTTTTTGCTGTGTAACTTAACTGGGTCTGTATATTTCCCCATTTGGTAGAGAACGACAGATGAGGAAATACATTGTCGAATGTCCGGCTCTGTTCATCTATATGTTGGTTATTCTCGAAATAGTCGAATTTATCATGTTCGTATCTTACTCCAACAGACCAGTCGCCCCACGGGAAGTTCTGGCTATATTCTGCGAATCCGGCAGCATTTATTTCTTCAAGCTTGCTGTATGAAGTGGGTACATAATTTTCTTCATTAAGATAATCATCATTTCGATGTGTATAGGTTACCTCACTTCCTACGGCAAGTGTTCCTTTTCCTAAAGGCAAGGAAACTATGAGTTTTCCGGCAACCAGACGGTTCTTTACATCTCCTATTGAATGTACATCGCGATCTTCATACTTTTCACTCAACTCTTTTACATTGGAGTATTCCCGGCTACCATTTTGGAAATAGTCTATATTGAAATCAATATTCGCAGTACCGACTATACCGTTATAATATGCATTGATTTCATGTCCCCAATCATCGTCGGTATAATTGTTGGCGGTAGAATATATTTCGTCGTAAAGCTGATTGTCGGTGGTTACATGTGTATAGGTTTCTCTGGATCCATCTGAAGAAAGCTGTTTGTTAGGTTGATATTTCATTCCCAATGTATGCTTGTCGTTTATTTGATAATTGAATCCGATATTGCCTTCCAGCATCTTGGATAAATTATCGTTGAAACTGTTCATGTTATGGGTCCATTCCTGCGTTCCTCTTTTCTTAAGAATAACGGTATAATCCTGTATATATTTCATACTACTAAAGTAAATGGAGCCGAAAATATCCAGGTCGTGATGACGATAATTCAGATTGGCCTGTTCGATCCAGTCTGTATTTTTTGACTGATAATAGCTGGACCGTAAGTTAAATCCGAAGCCTTCTCCTTGTCTTTTTACTGTTTGGATGCGTATAACGGCTTTGACGGTTGCATCGTATCTTGAACCAGGATTACGTATGACTTCTACATTTTTTATTTCATCTGCATTAAGCTGTTCCAGTTCGGTCAGGTCATTCAGTTTTCTTCCGTTTATATATATCAGAGGAGTTCCTTTTCCGAAAACTTCATAACTGTCTTGCGTCTTGGTTATTCCCGGTATTTTTCCTAGTACATCATTAGCCGAACCAGCTTTGCTTAATACGCTGTTTTCAACACTGGTTACCATAGCATCACCTTTCATTCGTGTAACTGGTAAGTTCCCCTTTACTATTACTTCTCCTAACAGTTGTGCATCAGATGTTAACTGCACGATACCCATATCAGTTGGGTGGATAGGTTTATATATTGTTGCATAACCGATGGAAGAAATGCGTACAATCTGTTTTTCTGATGTAGCTTGCAGTGTAAAACTACCATTTTCGTTACTGATTGTCCCGCTTATAAAGGTCGAATCGGGAAGAGATAATAATACTACGTTGGCATATGGTAATGGCTGATTGTTTTCATCTACTAGTTTTCCACTGATATTTTGAGCTGTTAATTCTTGGAAAGCGAATGTACCGGCAAACAGTACTAATCCTATTTTTAGTTTTTTCATGTTGAAATGTTGTATCTGTATTTTTAGGCACGAAATTAAGAATTTTTTTCTTTTCCTTATTTATGTTTGGTGGATTGTATAAGATCATTTTTTAGAAAAAAGTGTTCTGATATTTTAGAACTTCTGGAGAGTCACTTTTACAGTGTGAAGAAATGAATATCTTTGTTTATGGGATAAATTGATTACATTTGTAAATAGATAGCATTGACAATATACCCTGAAGTCCATACTTGCAGGTAAAAAAAGATCATTAGAAAAATTACTGAATATGCAGACTATACTGATTGTAGAAGATGAAAAAAGAGTTGCCGACTTGTTGAAAGCCGGACTGGAAGAAAATGGTTACCAGACGATGGTGGCATACGACGGAGCTATGGGACTGCGTCTTTTTCAGACTTATTCTTTTCACCTGGTTATATCAGACATTATCTTGCCAAAGATGGACGGATTCGAGCTTTGCAAGGAAATCCGCAAACAGAATGAAAAGATTCCTATTCTGATGCTGACTGCTTTGGGATCTACCGATGACAAACTGGACGGATTCGATGCCGGGGCGGATGATTATATGACTAAGCCATTCGATTTCAGGGAGCTTACAGCGCGCGTGAAAGTATTACTGAAACGAAATAAAGAAATCGTAGCCGATGCGCCTGAACAGATTGAATATGCTGATTTGACAATCAATTTGAATCTTAGAGAGGTAAAAAGGCAGGGAAAAGCAATAAAATTGTCTCCGAAAGAATATAACCTGTTGCTTTATATGGTTGAAAATGCGGAAAAAGTAATTAGCCGTGTGGAGATAGCCGAAAAAGTATGGAATACACATTTTGATACGGGAACGAATTTCATAGATGTGTATATCAACTATCTGCGTAAGAAAATTGACAAGGAGTTTGATGTCAAACTCATTCATACGAAACCTGGGATTGGTTTTATTTTAACGGATAAGTTATGAAAATAAAGACAAAGCTGACTTTACAGAATACATGTGTTACGGCAGCAGTTTTTCTGTTGTGCATGGTATTGATTTATCTGGTAAGTGAACATACGCGTAGCCGGACTTTTTTCCACGATTTGAAAAGTGAGGCAGTTACAAAGGCTCATTTGTTTCTTCAGAATCAGGTTGACGCGCAGACCATGCAGTCTATTTATCTGAACAATAAAAAGTTTATCAATGAAGTGGAAGTAGCTGTCTATTCTATTGACTTCCGGATGCTTTATCACGATGCCATACAGAACGATATCATTAAAGAAGACCATGCAATGGTGGACCGTATCCTGAAAAAGAAAGAAATGGAATTTTATATTGGCAAGTATCAGGCTATCGGGATGCTCTATTCGTTTGGAGGAAAGGATTATATAGTGACCGCTGCTGCTTACGACGGATATGGTTATGGCAATTTGTTTGAATTGCAGAAGACATTGCTTATCTTGTTTGTTGTAGGATTGTCGCTGTTGTTCGTGGCTGGATATTTTCTCGCCCGGGCATCGCTGAAGCCGATACGTGATATTGTAAGAGAGGCTGAAACGATAACTGCATTACATATCAACAGACGTCTTCCGGTGAAGAATGAAAAAGATGAATTGGGAGAACTTAGTACTGCTTTTAATGCCTTGCTGGAGCGGCTGGAAGTATCATTCAACTCTCAAAAGATGTTTGTCAGCAATGTGTCGCATGAGATACGTACACCACTTGCAGCGCTCATTGCTGAGCTGGATTTGTCGTTGCAAAAAGAACGGACCGGTGAACAGTACAGACAGGCTATGCAAAATGTATTGCAAGATGCCCGACGGATGAATAGTCTGGTAGATGGTTTGTTGAATCTTGCTAAGGCAGACTATCAGAAAGAACAGATTAAAATGCAGGAAATCCGGCTGGATGAATTACTGCTTGATGTAAGGGAGGTGATATTGCGTGCTCATCCGGATTATCACATTGATTTGTTGTTCGAGCAGGAAGAAGCGGATGACGACCGCATGATTACTGTCAGAGGAAATCTTTATTTGTTGAATATCGCTTTTTCTAACCTGATAGAAAATAATTGTAAGTACTCGGCTGATAAATCTTCGTTTGTACAGATATCCTATTGGGATAAATGGACAATTGTACGTTTGTCGGATGCCGGAGTTGGAATGTCTGAAACCGATAAGCAGCATCTCTTTACTTTGTTCTACCGTGGAGAACAGGACAAGAAAGTAGGTGGACATGGTATTGGAATGACACTTTCACAGAAGATAATTCATCTCCATCAGGGAAATATTTCGGTTCATTCTCAGCAAGGTGAAGGTACAACTTTTGTTGTAGAACTACCTCACGTATAGGACCTTTTGTCAACTTGTTTACTTTATTCTTCTATCCTTATCAATTGAGGTTGTTAGGGTGGTATTGGAAAACTGTTTCAGATTCTAATAGTTTTCTAATACCACTCTAATAGTTTTCTAACGGCTGTCTTCGTGTGTCTTGCCTACTTTTGCGGCGTGAAAAGGAAACATGAGTAGTAACCTAATCAAAATTGAAGTAACAATGTGGAAGAAGAAAAAGCGTAAGGAACAATTTGCCTTCAATGCAGAAAAAGTTTTTCTGGCAGCAACTCAGCCACTCGGCTCTGTCTTTAGCTATTTTCAAACAAGCCGAATCGGGCTTACGGCTGATGAGGTGGAAAAGAGGCAGTCTGTTTATGGTAGAAATGAGGTGGAGCATGAGAAAAAGAAAAATCCGCTTTCTACTTTCATCAAGGCATTTATAAATCCTTTTATTGGGGTATTGACAGGACTGGTTGTTATATCGTTTGTGCTTGATGTATTGCTTGCGGCTCCAGGAGAACAAGATTGGACCGCTATCGTTATTATCTCTACAATGGTGATTTTCAGTGCTATTCTTCGCTTCTGTCAAGAGTGGAAAGCTAATGCATCGAGTGAAGCACTGCTGAAGATGGTTACCAATACTTGTTATGTAAAGCGGGCTGGAAATCATGATGAAGAAATTAATATAGCAGAACTGGTTCCTGGAGATGTTGTGATGATTGCTGCCGGTGACATGATACCTGCCGATATTCGTATTATTGAGGCTAAGGACTTGTTTGTCAGCCAGTCTTCGCTTACCGGAGAGTCTGATCCCATTGAGAAGCATCCGGAAGTAAAAGGAAAGAAATATAATAAAGGTAGTGTAGTCGAACTGGATAACATTTGTTATATGGGCTCGAATGTGGTAAGTGGCTCTGCTACCGGTATTGTTTTTGAAACAGGGAATAATACTTATCTGGGAACCATTGCGAAAAGTATCGTCGGACATCGGGCTGCAACTGCGTTCGACAAGGGAATCAATAAAGTGAGTATTTTGCTTATACGTTTCATGCTGGTGATGATTCCGTTTGTATTCCTTGTGAACGGGTTGACCAAAGGCGACTGGTTTGATGCGTTTATTTTTGCCATTTCTGTAGCTGTGGGGCTGACTCCTGAAATGCTTCCGATGATTGTAACTGCGAATCTTTCTAAGGGAGCAGTGGCAATGTCGAAAAAGAAGACAATTGTCAAGGATTTAAATGCCATTCAGAATTTCGGTGCTATGAATATTCTTTGTACCGATAAGACTGGTACATTGACATGCGATCAGATTGTGTTGGAGAAGTATATCAATGCGGATGGTTCGAGTGACAATGACAAGCGTATTTTGCGCCATGCTTATTTTAACAGCTTCTTTCAGACCGGATTGAAGAATCTGATGGATAAAGCGATTCTTTCGCACATCAAGGAGCTTTCGTTGGAGTATCTGAAAGATAATTATAAAAAGGTAGATGAAATTCCTTTTGACTTTGCACGCCGCAGAATGTCGGTTGTTGTGGAAGACAAACAGGGCAAACGGCAGATTATTACGAAAGGAGCAGTAGAGGAAATGCTTGATATCTGTTCTTATGCCGAGTTCGACGGAGCTGTTCATCCGCTTTCCGCTGAGCTGAGAAAAAAAGCGCAGGAAATAAGTTTGCAGATGAACAAGCAGGGAATGCGGGTACTGGCTGTTGCTCATAAAAGTTATTTGAGCAAGGAATGTGATTTCAAGGTAGAAGATGAGAAAGATATGGTACTCATTGGTTATCTGGCATTTCTTGATCCTCCCAAGCAATCGGCAGCAAGCGCAATCAAGCAACTGCATGAACACGGGATAGAAGTGAAGATTCTTTCTGGAGATAATGATGCGGTAGTGCAGACTATTGCCCGTCAGGTTGGAATAGAAACCCGCAATGCACTAACTGGACCGCAGTTCGAAGCCATGGAGGAGGAAGAACAGCGTCAGGCTGTCTGTAAGACAAATGTATTTTCTAAATTAACTCCTATTCAGAAGACACAGATCATTATGTTGCTTCAAGAGCAGCAGAATACTGTAGGCTTCTTGGGTGACGGTATTAATGATGCTGCTGCTTTGCGTCAGTCGGATATCGGCATTTCGGTTGATTCAGCAGTAGATATAGCCAAAGAGAGTGCAGATATTATTCTACTGGAAAAGGACTTGATGGTGTTGGAAGATGGTGTGCTTGAGGGTAGAAAAACATTTGGAAATATTACTAAGTATATAAAGATGACAGCAAGTTCGAATTTTGGAAATATGTTTAGTGTAATGGCTGCAAGTGCATTTTTGCCTTTCCTTCCGATGTTGCCGATTCATCTGCTGATTCAGAATTTGCTTTATGATATTTCGCAGACTACCATTCCTTTTGACCGTATGGATGCTGATTATCTCCGTAAGCCTCGTAAATGGGATGCTTCTGATATTAGCCGTTTTATGATATTCATCGGACCGATAAGTTCTATTTTTGATATTGTTACTTATCTGGTGATGTGGTATGTGTTCAGCTGTAATTCTGTGGAGCATCAGACGTTATTTCAGTCGGGCTGGTTTATAGAAGGTTTACTGTCGCAGACATTGATTGTTCATATGATTCGTACGCAGAAAATACCATTTATACAAAGTTGTGCTTCGTGGCAGGTTACCGGACTGACTGTGCTGATAATGGTTATTGGAATTATCATTCCTTTCTCTCCTTTCGGAACTTCAATCGGACTTGAACCTTTGCCATTAAGCTATTTCCCTTGGCTTGTCGGTATTCTGCTTTCATACTGTGTACTGACTCAAATGATAAAAAACTGGTATATCAAGCGATTTGTAAAATGGTTGTGATAAATGATTGTGAAGAGATTTGTTTTGTGTGCTGCTATGGTAATGGTTACATTTACAAACCATTACCTTGCGGCTCAGGATTTTAATCTGATCTACACTACTGAATTTCAAACTGATTTTCGTAAAGGAGCAAAATGGGTGAATTTACTCCGTACTGATTTCCAGCAATCCTTAGGCAGTTCGGTTAACATTGAGGTTGCTTCTATCAGTGTGGCACGAACGAGTGATAAGAAGCTGGTTGATGATTTGCAAGTATATTCGAATATTGAAGAAGAAAATTTGCCTCTGGCTTTAGCCATATTAGGGATAAACTGGCATGTAGGGGCTTCTTCTCTTTTTGTTGGAATACGGAATCTGAATGAAGATTATTTTAATTCACCGTGTACATCTTTGTTTACCAATAGCTCATGCGGTATATTCCCTACTTTGTCGGCTAATTATCCGATTGCAAATTATCCGGTGGCTTCAGTAGGTATGGATTATAAGTTGAAGCTGGGAAACTGGCATATGGAAACTTCCATTTATAATGGAACCGGCTATAACATGTTTGTCGGAAAGGAAAATGTTTTTCGTTTTTGTCCGAAAACGGATGGAATATTGAGTATTACATCATTAAATTATCAAAACAATGATAGCGGTTATTATATGGGCATTGCTTTACATAGCGGGATGTCTGCTGGTGATGAAAGTGGAAATAGTGAAACGGAAGAAAAGAAAAAGTTGAATACAGTACTTTGGGGATATGCGGAACAAAAACTTTCTTCTGGTCTGTATGCTTTGTTTCAATATTCCATAAATCCGACAGAGAAACAAGGATGCCGTAGTTATGTAGGTGGTGGACTTGTAATGCGTTATAAGAAAATAGAAGGAGGTGTGTTTGCTGATTATGCAGATTTTACAACTGAACATGAATGGGCAAGTGAGTTGACTTGTAAGTTCTTGTTTGGGAAAAGTGGATATGTACAGCCTGCCTTCCATCTGATAGCCAACACTCGTGAATGTAATTGGGTCGGACTAATCAGGTTAGGGTATGAGATATAATTTTTTCTGAGAGTGTGTCGTGATGTCTTTCGGGGCACACTCTCAGATATTTATTTGGCTATTTTCAGAAATGCTTCTATATCTCGCCGGATCATCTGATAAAGAGGTGATGACTGGTAATGAGGATTTTTACGGATAACCACTTCTATATCAACCTGACTACGCTGATAGGCTGTGAGCTCATTATGTAACTGAATGTCGTGTAAAGCTAAATCGTGTATTTGTTGTTCACGTTCGCGGCGGAGTACTGTGCATACCGGAATCAGCAGACGCAGTATGACATTGTCCATAATGTGATGTCCTTGAATGAACATGTAAGTATTGTCCGGGTACACTCCCAATGTACGGAACTCTTTTTTCATATCTTCAATCTCTTCCAGGGCTTCTACATGTCGTCTTTCTAACTCATGAAGTTTACGGTTGACTTTTTTGGACATGATTTCCAGACTTTTTTCAGGATGACGTGTACTGACTTGGTCTAACTTTACGAAAGAGCAGAAATCTAGTAAGGAAAATTCTGATAAATTATGTTGGCGGTAAAACCATACAGACCAGATGAAAAGCGGATAGGCTATTTCTGAATAGAGTTTCATGAAGGCAGGAAAGTCAATCAGTTTATGGTCGTTTAGCGTAGCTGTAACACACGCTTCGTGTAAGCCTTCGGCATAGCAGTGGTAATTTTCTATGGCATAGGCATATGTCTGTAATACGTAGGGGCTGTTGATGATATACCGTGACGTTTGAGTCCTTCCTTGAAGAAGATAATCGTAATCACTGTCAACACAGGCTATCATATTTTCTCCCAGACGACTTCCCAGTTCGTTCATCAAAACTGATTTCTTTCCCTTGGCAAGTGAACTTCGGGATGGCAACATGACTTCAAAGTAACGTTTGTCATTCTCATATTCGGCCAGAAGGGAACGCCAAAAAGATATGTCATCGTAACTTTCTACATATGCGACGATTTTTCTTTTTGCTTGTTTTGGCTTCAGACTGTTGGCTGCTCCAATATAGAGTGAAGAAAGGTTTTCTGTAAGTCTTTTTCCCATAGCCGTAATTGTTTAATGAGTAGTTATATCACTTACTTCTGTCACTGCATCTATCCATCCGTTCATAATTAAGGCAGGAGAGTGGGTGGTAAGTATGATCTGTACATTAGGGTTTAAGCTTCGGATGAGTGAAATCAACCGTTGTTGCCATTCTACATGAAGAGATATTTCGGGCTCATCCATAAATAGTGCGAATGGCTGATTGTCTTGTACCAGTACGGTAAGCAAAATGACAAGCATTTGTTTTTCTCCTGATGACAGCTGGTAAGGAGTTAATATATCACCATCTTGCTCGAATAAGATTTCGTTGCTTCTGCGGTTTATTTTTTTTCCGGTTTCGCTGAAAAGATCATCCATTAAGTCCTGGAATTTTGTTTTGGGACGTGAAACTTCAGCAGCACGAGCCTGATCTTCTATAACTCCGCTTGTAAGCAGTTCGATAATTCTGTTTCCGATATTTACCTGATAATCCAGATAGCGACGCTGAAGCAGATATAATTGCCAGTCGAGTTCTGTTTTTACATTTGAGTTTCCTATCTTTTCAAGCAGTCCGGAATTGATTAGCGGACGGTCGAAACTACGGATTACGTCAAATCGGATGAAATTAGCATCTTCAGGAGAGAATACGAAGGAAACTCCCGGCTGTACGCCATTAGTCAATGCATGCCCTTCCAGTTCGTTAAGATATCGTACGGAATTGTTCAAAATTGTACTTTTACCAATACCATTTACTCCGCTTAAAATGTTGACATCAGCACGTAAGTCCCATGAGATATTCTTTCTTCCCCATAGACCTTTAATTTCGATACGTTTAATGTAGTCGGCTTGCTTCTTCATGGTTGTATTTGTTTATACGCTTTAAACAAAAATACGGATAATCTTGGAATAAATCAATGTTTACAGCTCTCTTTTTTCGGATAACTCTTACCTTTGCATCGTAAAAAATATGATAGAAAACATGAATGTAAAAGTTATAAGAGCACATCTTGCTTTGCTGGGTGCGGCAAGTATGTGGGGATTGATGTCGCCAATGGGAAAGGCGGCCATGGAAGCTGGTATAACCGGATTGTCGTTGGCTACAATGCGTATGATAGGTGGTGCGGTTTGTTTTTGGATTGCGTCATTGTTTGCTCCGAAGGAGAAAGTTAGTTCGCATGATTTGATGTTACTTTTCTTTGCCGGACTGTTGGGTATTGTGTGCAATCAGGGATGTTTTACATTTGGTTTGTCGCTTACATCTCCTATAGATGCTTCTATTGTAACTACTACCATGCCGATAGTAACTATGATATTGGCTGCACTTTTTTTGAAAGAACCTGTTACACCCAAGAAGGTTATTGGTATATTTCTAGGCTCAATCGGTGCGCTTATGCTGATTTTAAGTAATCAGGGCGGATCGGTAGATGGAGGAGGCAGCATTTTGGGAGATGCATTGTGCATAACGGCTCAGGTAAGTTTTGCCTGTTATCTGACTATATTTAAGAAACTTATTTCGCGCTACAATGTGTTTACACTGATGAAATGGATGTTTACTTATGCGGCTATCTGTTTCATTCCTTTTTCCTACCGTGATTTTTCAGCAATGACGACTATGTCTTTCTCTGCTACGGTATGGATGGAAGTTGGTTATGTTGTCTTATTCGGAACATTCTTTGCCTATATTTTGATGCTCGTAGGTCAGAAGACACTTCGCCCTACCGTCGTAAGTATGTATAACTATATACAGCCCATTGTCGGAACTACAGTATCAGTCTTTTTAGGAATGGGAGTCTTTGGCTGGACCAAAGCATTGGCAGCGGTATTGATTTTTGTAGGTGTTTATGTTGTAACCCAGAGTAAGTCGCGGGCACAGATGCTGGCTGAAGGTGAGAAGGAATAAATGTTTAGCCTATGAGAGAAGATCCGTGTATAAAATCTCCTGTACTTTATTTGCAACATCAATATGAATTGTTGCAGATAGAATATGAATACGAAAAGGAACAGTTTAAGCAGCAAACAGAGCTGATGGGCATTGGACGGAAAATCAAGCGCGGTATGTGCTGGTATCCGTTAAATCTGGGACGAAATTATTATAACGCCTTAAATCAGCTGGTAATAGAAGTTGAGCGGCGTGAAGACAAGGATATCGAACATCAGTTTGAATATGGACGTCCGGTATGTTTCTTTACGCAAGATGTTTCGGATAAATTGAATTATCTGAACTTTGTCGCAACAGTAAACTACGTGGATGAAGATCGGATGGTTGTGATTCTTCCTTCCGTTGATGCTTTGCTTGCCTTGCAAAGTAAAGAAGTCGTAGGTGTACAACTTTATTTTGATGAAACAAGTTATCGCCTGATGTTCGAGGCTTTAAAGCAAGTTATCGGAGCAAAAAATAATCGTTTGGCAGAGTTGCGTGATATCTTTCATGGAACTCAACCTGCTTCTACTTTTTCGTTTCATCCTTTGCGCTTTCCTTGGTTAAATGCTACGCAGGAGGAAGCTGTGAATAAAGTACTTCATGCTAAGGATGTAGCAATCGTACATGGGCCTCCCGGAACGGGAAAAACTACTACTCTGGTAGAGGCTGTATACGAAACTCTTCATCGCGAGAATCAAGTATTGGTTTGTGCACAGAGTAATATGGCCGTCGACTGGATAAGTGAAAAACTAGTCGACAGGGGAGTAAGTGTATTACGTATAGGAAATCCTAGTCGGGTGAATGATAAAATGTTATCGTTCACTTATGAACGCCGTTTTGAATCTCATCCTGACTATCCGCAGCTATGGAGTATTCGTAAAGCGATACGCGAATTGTATGCCAGGAGCAGAAAAGGTGCTGAACGAGAAGCTGTCCGGCAAAAGATTAATTCGCTGAAAGACCGTGCAACAGAATTGGAGATTCGTATCAATGAATCTTTATTTTCTGAGGCTCGTGTAATTGCCTGCACATTGGTTGGCAGTGCCAATCGCTTGTTGACAGGGCAGAAATTCGGAACATTGTTTATTGATGAGGCCGCTCAGGCACTTGAAGCTGCCTGCTGGATTCCGATACGGAAAGCCGACCGGGTAATATTGGCAGGAGATCATTGTCAGCTTCCTCCGACGGTAAAGGCACCGGAAGCTCTTCGTGCAGGCCTGGGACATACGTTGATGCAAACTATTGTAAAGAATAAGCCTGAGACTGTTTCACTGCTGAAGCTTCAGTATCGTATGAATGATGAGATTATGCGCTTTTCATCGGAGTGGTTTTACGGAGGAATGTTACAGTCTGCTCCCGAAGTAAAATATCGTAGCATTCTCGATTTTGGTACTCCTATTGAATGGATCAATACTGAAGGATTAGATTGTAATGAGGAGTTTATTGGTGAAAATTATGGAAGAATAAACAAGTCGGAAGCTGAATTATCTATCGAGCAGCTGAAAGGTTATATTACCAAAATAGGGCGGGAACGTTTCTTGGATGAACGGATTGATGTGGGTATGATTTCGCCATATAAAGCACAGGTACAATATTTGCGCCGTCTTGTCCGGAATGATGCTTTTTTTAAGCCTTACCGGCAGGCTATAACCATTAATACTGTGGATGGATTTCAGGGACAGGAACGTGATGTGATTCTGATTAGTTTGGTACGTGCTAACGAGGAAGGACAGATTGGTTTCCTGAATGATTTACGACGTATGAATGTTGCGATTACCCGAGCTCGTATGAAACTGATTATATTGGGAGATGCTTCAACATTAACCCGGCATGCTTTTTACAAGAAGCTATATACTTACATAGAAAGTCTGCATGAATAGTTCGAGGATATTGATACATTGATAAACAAAAACTCTTCTTTTATTTCTGGAAACAATCATTTACAGATGATAAAAGAAGAGTTTTTTATAATACTTTTTAAAATATGGATATGGATTTATCCTGCTTGAAGACGCTTTTTATTCCGGTAAGTTTTTAATCGTTCTAACGCGTGTTTACGACTTAACATGATTTGGCGTCGGTATACGATACAGGTTGTAATAAAATACACTACGGCTTGTATCCATAATCCCCTGATTATAGGTAAGACATCATGTAATGTTGCTCCCATGGTATTGATGCGTACATAACCGTTTATTCCAAACGTAGAAGGGAAGAGCCATGAGAATATTTCCCAAAATTTAGGAATAGCTGCACCTGGCCATGATATACCTGATATAAACAGTAAAGGTACAGAGGTAAATACAAATATCAGCATGCACGATTCTCTGTGATGAATGAATATAGAGCAGGTCATGGCAAAGAAAATACATGCCAGCAGATAAGGTAAAGTAAACCAGAATAAAGTAGCTGGTTGAGCTATCTGTACCAGGCTGAATATTTTAGGAACCAGACAGAGAATATATGTCGACATAACAGCATAGATCATCAGGTATGCAAGCGATTTTCCTAATACAATGCGTAATGTCCCTTGATATTGCCGGCTGATAGGTACAAGGTCGCGGAATCGATTGTTTTCGCGTGCTGTTCCAGCAGACAAACCTACTCCCAGCAATAGAGTTTGTTGGATAATAAGTATTAAAACAGCTGGAATAAGGAAGCTGGCAAAACCATCTTGTGGATTGAACAAAGAAACAGACTCATATTCTATTGGAGTTGTACTGATTTCATCTTGTCGTTCTGTTGTATTACCTAATCTCTTTACCTGAATCTCCTTATTCATTTTCAAGGAGGTTTCTGTATTTGCCAGCAAAATTGCTTTGTAATAAAGCATTCCGCTCATGTCGCAATAAATGCTTACGTGAGCTTGTTTACCTTCGGCCAGATCTTGACTGAAGCTTTCAGGGATATATATAATGCCATATACCTTTTGGTCCTTAAGCAATAGCCTTGCTTCTTCCATATCGGCACAATAAGACTGTATATGTACATCGGGACTTCCATCTACCATACGTATGTATTTTCTGCTTTGAGAACTGTTATTCGCGTCTACCACTGCTGTGGGAACTTCACGAACAACCTCGTTTGTATAGATGAAAGCATATATCAACGGGTAAGCTAATGGAACCAGCAGGAAAAATATCAGGACTCCCTGATCTTTTATCGTAGCTTTAAGTTCCTTTCTGAATATATAGAACAGTCCATTCAGCCCTTGCCGTATAATATGTCGGAGTGAATATTTTTCCATGATTGACCTTTTAAGGAATATATGTATAGTGTAACATGATTGTACGCAGTTTCTTCAATACAAAGAATGGCAGCAGCATAAATATGAGTAATGCCACTACAGAATGCCAGGCATAAATAAGTGGATAACCGTTGAGTGCAAGGTTGGCATATAGTAGAAAGTAATGCCTCAATGGGAATAGCACACTGAGTGCCTGAAGAGTCGGGTGCATGGCCATAACCGGAAATGTAAATCCAGAAATGGAAAAAGATAAAACTCCCCAAAGTGAGGCTGCACTAAGAGCCAGACGAAGCGTGCCAAATAGGCCAAAGAAAAACAGACCTACAGCTTGTGAAGCCAGTACTAATAAGAGTCCTGACAATAACATTGGGAAGATACCACTGTTACATGGGTAATGTAAAAATCCATAGAGATATACATTGTAGAATACAGCTATGATAAAAAACAGAATTGTTTGTGGTAATAATTTGCCGACCAATGCTGTAACAATGGAATTATCTGCTAAATGAAGTAACTCCTTTGCTGTATTTTCTTTTATTTCAACTCCTATTGTATATGCTGTAATTAGAAAAATCAGTAGCATCAATATTCCGGGAAATAGTGTGTTACACAGATATACGGAATAGTTTAGCCAGGGATTATTCAGTGGGTGAGTATCAATGACAATTGGTTGTAAGAATGCTACAGCCTGATCTTCTGTAGCTCCCTTAGCCAATAAGGTACTCTGACCTATGGCAGCAGAAGCAAGCTCACTCATCGTACGTTGATCTCTGTAAAGTAGAGAACCGGCTATCAGGTATGAATAGTTTGTGTAAAAAGACACTTTAGGTTGTCTGCCTGCTATTGCTTTCTCTGTAGTCCCTTCCGGAATGTAATAGAATGAATAAATTTCTCCGCGCTGGATGGCTTCCCTTGCTTCGTTAAAACTACCGTAGTGGGCTACGATTTTAGTCTGCTGAAAAGCATCCAGATTACGTATGATTGTACGTGTAGTTGAAGTATTGTCAAGGTCCACTACGCCTGCAGGCATATTGGTAGGTAGCCCGCTGCTCATTAGCGTAGTAAAGAAAATATAACTGAAAATCGGAGCTATTACCATGCAAAAGAGATACATCGGCTTGGTTGCGATGCGTATAACTTCTCGTTTTGCAATTTGTAACAGGCGTTTATGGACAGTAATTGACATAGTTTATTCTTTATTTTTCAATAATAGCCGACATGCCGGGGCGTAAGTTTTCTACTGTTTGTACGGGTTTGGCTTTTACCTCAAAAGTTTTTAAATCGAATTGTCCGGTTGTCTTGGTTGCTTTCCATGCTGCATAAGTTCCCAAATCTTTCATGTATGTGACCTTGAAAGTTGCATTCTTTTCTAATGCAGGTATATAAGCTGTAATTTCCCCTCCTACGGTAAAATCTTTCAAGAAATCTTCTCGTACATTAAAGGTTACCCACATATCGTCTAACTGAGCAACATTCATGATTGGAGCTCCAGTACCTACCAGTTCACCTACTTTAGGGAATATTTCTGTAACTTCTCCATCGGCAGACGCTATCAGATAAGTTTCGTTTATATACGAAGTAACTTCGGCCACAGCACCTTTCGCACGCTCTACCTGAGCTGCTGCCATTACTTTGTCTTCACGTTGTGCACCATTTTTAGCCATTGTGTATTGTGCTTTGGCAGCCCGTTCTGTTGCGGCCATAGCATCATATTGAGCTTTTGCTTCATCTCTTTTTTGAGCAGACATAACTCCTTCTTCATACAATCTGTTTACACGGTTATATGATTTTTCTGCGATGTCCAGACCTGCTTTTGCCTTTTGCCACATTTCGAATGCTGCTTGCAACTGTTCTGAACGAGTGCCACGGATTGCTTTTTCATTTAAAGCCTGTGCAGCTTGTTCTGCTGCCTGTGCCTGAGATAATTTAGCCTGTACATCCGGAGCTTCAAGTATAGCAAGTGTATCTCCAGCCTTTACTTTTTCTCCTTCATCTACTAAAAATTTAAGTATACGTCCTGGCACTTTGCTCGAAACGCGATATTCAGTTGCTTCTGCCTGACCTTGAATAATTTCAGGACCCTTTCCGAGAGTAAAGAATCCGATGATACTTACAATGACAATTACTGCAGCAAGTGTAAAAAATGCCAGCATGATATTGCTGTGTTGAGATTTTTCAGTCATATTGATTTATTATTTTAATGTTCCCATTGATTTGTTCAAATATATTTCACTCATTTTCAGATCGATTTGTGCATCAATCTTGCCAGATTGTGCTGACAACCAAGCCGTTTGTGCTTCTAACACATTGCTTGCAGGTATGACTCCTTCTTTAAATCCCAGATTGGCATATCGCAAATTTTCTTCGGCTTTTTCCATGTTTTTTTCTGCCATGGTCAGCTTTTTCACAGCTTCATTAACTTTATACGAGCTTTGTGTGACTTGAAGCTCTACCTTTTCTTTTATATCTTCCAGTTGGTAGCGTGCTATATTGGCTTCAGCTTTGGCAGCTTTGACTTTGTATATACCTTCTCCCCAATGGAATACAGGTATTTTTACGACAACACCGATTCCCCACATTCCTCTGAATTTATTTTCAAATCCATTAGTCAGTGAAGGATTTGTGAACAAGTAGTTTGCTGTTAATCCGACTGAAGGAAGAAATTCTGCACGAGCAACATTTACCTTCTGTCTGTAAATCTTTTCGGCAAGTTCTAGCGATTTAAGTTCCTGACGGTTTGCAAATGCTGTATTTACATTGCTTTCCGTGTATGTATTGGGTAATGTCAAATCTTTAATTTCTTCATCTGCCAGTCGTATTTCTGTATCCAATGGGATGCCACAGAGCTGGCATAGTACCATTTTAGATAGACTTAACCCATCTTCTACCTGAGTAAGTGTTATTTCTGCTTCATTTACTTTTACTTTTACACTGAGTTCATCTGCAGTCGTGGCAACTCCTTCGGCAACCATTTTACTCACGTCAGAGTCTAACTTTTGAACAAGTTTCAGGAAGCTTTCTGCCAGTTTCTTTTTATTGACCAGAGAGATGACTTGCCAGTAGGCTTGGTCCGTACTTAATATTACATCCTGCATGCCTGTAGCATGTTGTGATTGTGCCAACTGCTCTGCATACTTCGTTATTTTATTATATGCTACGATTTTTCCTCCCATAAAAATAGGCTGGGTAAGGGTAGCAGCTCCTACATATAAATTTCTGGTATCAGTACGAAATGCATCAATAATACTTTGTCCTGCATTGTTTAATGCTCCTGGAATTTTTCCCATAGCATTGCTTAAAGGAGTAAGGAGGGGAAGCAATTCAGGATGTTGCATTGCTATTTGTTGCAATTCTTGTCCCAAATGCTGTAGTTCGTTTCCTACGCTGGTTCCCATATTGCCAATGACTTGTTTCTGGTCATTGCTTAGTAAAGATATTTCTTTTTGGGTACGCATATAGCTTCCCGTCACATCTATCTTTGGGAGATAATTCGTAAATGCTGCTTTTTGCTGGTAGTGAGCAGCATTTATTTTTTCTTGCGCGATGCGTAGTTCTTTGTTGTTCGCGAGAGCCAGTGCACGGCAACTGTCCAAATTTAAGATTCGTTGGGCATAACCATTTAGAACCAGCCCGAACAATAAAATGAAACTTAAAATTCTTTTCATTACCAATTTTCTTTAGTGTTTAGTTGCTTATGCAACATTGCAAATGTATTATAATATAAACAAATCACCAAGTAAAAAGGTTGAAAAGGAAGAGCGTTTCTGTGTCTTTTTTGCTTTTTTAGCTTAACTGTCTTTTTGAAAAATTAGAAACTAGTCAGTTTAGAACGTTTGGGTTTATTAGCAATAGAATTAGAAACCACTTGTGGAGTAGAGTTTGTACCAAACCAACGTGTCATTATTCTAGTTTCACTAGGAGTTGTTGATGGGAAATTGCCATGCTCTATGTGATACAATACAGGGACCATCAAGGAATCTTGTTCTGTTCCCAGTTCTCCCAAATATCCGGTAAGATCCTCACTTTCTTCATAATCGGGCTTCAGACCATCTGTATAATAATCGTAATAATTTTCTGAATTACTTATGTACGAAGTAGTTAGCCAGAATTCTAGTTGCGGATGAGCTGCATTGGTGAATAAACTTTGAGCTACATTTTTACCAAATGTATTTTCTCCTACCTGAATTAATTTGTCACCTAAATATGGGCGCAGGCAGTTGATTATGATTTCTGAAGCTGAAGCTGTATTTCCTGTTGTCAGCACATAAAGATGGTCGAACGAAGCATTGGATACTCCTTGCAGAAGAGCTGGGTCGAACACATAATTTTCTGTTTTATTCAGTTTATCATTAAATATCAGGTTGAAACATGTTTTTCCCATTGCATCAGCAGGAGCAAGTATGGTACTCAACAGCAAAGCTGTAGAAACGTAGCCACCGGGGTTGTATCTTAAATCCAGAACAATCTCATTGGGTGATGAGGCTAGCCCTTCTGCAAATTTGCTTTTCAGCTCAGTTTCCTCTGTTATTTCGAAACTGTTATACATGATATAGAAAACTTTTTTTCCGCCCGATGTTGTAAAATTGCGTGTTAAGTATACACTTGGTTCCTCAACGATTCGTGGAGCAGGTGTCGTAAATTCCAGACTGTCTGGAGCTCCGTTGTCATTCATTCTTGCAACCTGATAGCGGTAAGTTTTGCTTGGGCGTTGGAAGTATTCTGTATAATTGCTGCTCGTAATTTTCTGACTGTCGACCATAAAAATATGATCGCCACGCTTCAATCCCATTTCACTGGCCGGAGAATCCGGTTGAGTATATAATATTGTATAATAATAGTCTCCGCTTACACCGCGAACCAAACTTCCTTCGATGCCGAATGTAGGATAACTGCTTTGCACACGGGATATTTTAACAGAATCGATGTGAGAGAAAAGAACACCATTTTTCTGGTCACGATCAGATGCCACCGATGTTAAAAAATCTGCCGGCTTATCGAAAAAATCCAGTCCGTCTTCAGCAGGAAGATCCTCATAGAACAGATAATTCTGTTGCATGGTTTCATACATCCATGTCTTACTTGCAATTAAGGCATAGTATTCACCAGAACGGTCTTCTCCGCATGACGATAGAAAAAACGTTGGAAAAATGGAACTGAGTATGAAATAAATTAAGTATTTTCTCATAAAGTTTTATTTCATTTCGAATGAGTTCTGACCGATCATATTGCCATCAGCAAAGATGTATACAGTATATGTTCCCGCAGGGAGGAATTCTTCTACATCCCAATATACGGTAACGCTTTGTTCCTCACCAGTATATTCAATATATTTCTTAATGGAATATGTAATCTGACGATCTTCGTATGGGAATGTTGTATCACCTTTCGATAAGATTTCGTTGTTAGGTTTGGCAATACGGATATATAGAGTTTTATTACCCGTTTTGGCTGTAATATTCTTGACGATGGTGAACGAGATAGCAATTTTCTTCACGTCCTTTACTTTACGTGCTTTTTTACCTCGTTTATTCATTGGAAGAGCAGATATATTCGTTGCATCAAGCTGGGCTGCCAGTGATACTCGCTCATTAAGATTTTTCTTTTCAGCGGCTAGGGTATTGATTTGTGCAGTAGCTGCTGTATATTTACTTTTCACTTCCTGATTTTCTTCCATCAGTGCAGCATTGATTCGATTCAGTGAGTCGATTTGCATGACATAACTTCTCAATACGGCACGAACAGTTTTCAGCTCTTTTTTCAAGCGTATGATTTCAGCGGCATTGCTACTTTTTACCTGACGGAGTTCTTCGAGCAAACGTTGAGTCTTTAACTTTTCACTTTCCAGCTTCTCGCGTAGAGAGTCATTATTTATTTGTACCTGAAGCTCGTCATATTGAGTGGCAAAAGTGCTGTATTCGTTTTCCATCTCTTCTTTTTCGACGGCGAATACTTCAGTCATTTCTTTATTTTTGCGAAATTCATTGAACGCTAAAAATGAAACTCCAGCAATTACAACAATCAATGCTGCTATAACGATGATTAATTTCTTATTTTTTTCCATGAAAACTGATTTTGTGGCAAAAATACAATATTTTACTCATAAGCATCGTCCTTTAGCCTAAAAAAAACAAAATCTAGCGGAGTTCCAGTATTATAGGAGGAATATCTCCTTTAATCCATTGGTAAAAGATCTTTTCCGGATAAAGCTGTGCATTATCTGATATCCAGTTGTTAAGTATGTCGATAACTGGTATATCATTTTCTGCTTTCATTGTGTTTTCATCGTATGTGTATATCTGTTTCGGGGTAGTTTGGTAGGTGTCGTATACTCCTCTGACATCTACATCGCAGTAAAGTCCGCTTTCTATCGTACAGTTGTTGCTTTTATATACCAGTGATCCATATTTCTTTTTTGATGGATATCCTATCGTTTTGTATGTGTAGCAATTTTTCATTTCACTTCTTGGTTCCATGGTATAGCAGATACCTCCACTACTCAGTGTATTAGTAAAATCACAACTTGCCATATAGCAGTTTAACAGTTGTCCGAAATTACTGAAAGAGATACCGGAAGCCTGAGCGTTTGGCAGTTGAAAATCAATGTTCTCTGCAGAGCTGTTAATGACGCATCCTTTATTGATTCCGGCAATACCGCCAGCCTGCTTAACCGATTCTCCTGTAAAAGAATTGTTCCCTTTGATATGACATCCTGTTATTGTACCATTGTTTCTACCTGTAAGAATAGCTTCATATTTACAGGTATATCCGGCATTGGAGTATGATACGTTCTCAATATTTAAATCCTTGATAATGCCAGCTGTATCAACAAAAGAAAACAAAGCATATGAATCCATATTGCTTTTAGGTTCTAATTTTAGTCCGTACAGTGTATGGTTTTGTCCGTCCAGGCAATCTATAAATCCTGAGTTTTCGAAACCTGATTGGTTATAATGTCCGATACTTTGCAAACGTGCACACTCTTCGGGAGTAAAATGAATGTCATTTAATAGATAATAAGTCATTTTTCCATTGACAGATGTTCCGAACTCTTCTAAACATCTGTCGCCATACGCTTCTCCATTGATAAGATAAGTAAAAGCGATAAAATCTTCAACTGTACTGATTCCGCATCCGTCGTTTGATGATTTTATGTTATAATTATACCGATATCCGCTTTGAAAGGCTGAAGAATGAACGGATGCTGTGTATGTTTCCTCCTCAGTTGTGATATTTATATCTACCCGTATCTCTGGAGCTGGAGGAACAAGCAGCGTATATATACCATTTTCTTGTTTTGTAAATACTTGGGGATAAGGGTGCTCCTCTGTGTATTCCATTTCAGCAGAAAAAGGATCGAATGAGTGTACTGAAACAGAAGGAGTAAACTGTATTTCTTGGAGCTGCTTGTTTAGAAGCGGATCAACATGAAAGACAAGTTGAGAGAATAAATGACTGAATTTTAAAATAATAGGAGAACCGTATCGGGTATTTCCTGTATAATATAAAATGTCTTTTAATTTTCCGTCAGGTTCATATACCGTAAAATTATCATTCTCCATGTAAGGATAATAGGCACTGACAACCGCGTCCGACTGATCAGTATTCCATTGTAGTTCGGAAGTATAATTCCATACTCCGTGCGTGTAAGTAAGTGGTATATTTTCTGCACTTATACCTCCTCTGCTGTAAAAAGAGATTATACTGTTTTCTTCCAATTGTCCGGAAACATTGTTTCTTGATTCTTTTTCTCCAAAAGCAGCATATTCTTTTCCTGTGATGATTACCTGCTTCAATTTCTGTTCGGAAAGCTTTTCGGATGTACATCCGTTTAATATTGTAAATAAGATTATGATTGTTGATATATATTTCATGGCATTATTTCAACTTGACTTTTTATAAGAATAACGCCATATTTAGAATTTATGTACTTTTTTGGAAAAAAATACGCTGCCGAACCTTCTCAGGCAGGCAGCGCAAGCTACAATACAAAATACAAATACAACTAAACGAGATATATTGTAAAATTAAGAAATAGAAACTGCAAATAAAAATTTGAGGACAAGAAAATTGCAATTTCTATTCTTTCTTTTGTTTTTTAGTTCTTTAGACAATACCTTGAGCCATCATAGCATGTGCTACTTTCATAAATCCTGCAATGTTGGCACCTTTTACGTAATTGATATATCCGTCAGGTTCAGTTCCGTATTTTACACATTGTTCATGGATGTTATGCATAATTTGGTGCAATTTTTCGTCCACTTCTTGAGCAGTCCAGCTCAGATGCATTGCATTCTGGCTCATTTCCAGTCCTGAAGTTGCAACACCACCGGCATTTACAGCTTTACCCGGAGCATACATTAGCTTATGTTCGATGAATGCATCGATAGCTTCTGGAGTACATCCCATATTAGAAATTTCTCCAACGCAAAGTACGGAATTATTTATCAAGTTCATGGCATCTTCTCCGTTCAATTCGTTCTGGGTTGCACAAGGCAGAGCAATATCTACTTTTACTTCCCATGGACGACGTCCTTCTACGAAAGTAGAACCAGGGAACTTGTCGGCATACGGTGCTACGATATCGTTGCCAGAAGCACGCAGTTCAAGCATATAGTCAATCTTTTCTCCGCTGATACCATCTGGATCATAAATGTATCCGTCCGGACCAGAGATAGTAACTACCTTAGCACCTAATTGAGTAGCTTTGGTTGCTGCTCCCCATGCGACGTTTCCAAAACCGGAAATAGCCACAGTCTTTCCTTTTATATCTATACCTTTCTTATCGAGCATGTGTTTTACAAAGTACAAACCACCAAATCCAGTAGCTTCTGGGCGGATTAATGAACCGCCGAATTCCAAACCTTTACCAGTGAATGTACCTGTAAATTCATGTGTTAACTTTTTGTACATACCGAACATATATCCAACTTCACGGCCGCCTACACCGATATCACCGGCAGGAACATCCATGTCTGGACCCACATGACGCCATAATTCAAGCATGAATGCCTGGCAGAAGCGCATAACTTCAGCATCACTCTTGCCACGTGGTGAGAAATCAGAACCACCTTTACCACCACCCATCGGAAGAGTTGTCAATGCGTTCTTAAATGTCTGTTCGAAACCTAAGAATTTCAGGATAGAAAGATTTACAGATGCATGGAAACGGATACCACCTTTATACGGGCCGATGGCATTATTAAACTGTACACGATAACCTAAATTTACTTGTACTTTGCCTTTGTCGTCTACCCAAGGTACACGGAATGTTATGATACGGTCTGGTTCAACCAAACGCTCTATCAGTGATGCTTTTTCAAATTCGGGATGTTGATTGTAAATATCTTCAATAGAAAGTAGAACTTCTCTAACCGCCTGCAAGTACTCTGATTCACCCGGATGCTTAGCTTCCAGAGATGACATAATCTGGTTAATGTTCATGACATTTTTAATTTAAGGTCTGACAAAATGAAATTGTTTGTTACTGCAAAGATAGGTTTTTATGTAGAACATCAAAATATTTCAGAATGTTTTTGCCGGTGAAAAGTGATAAAAAGTTAAAGCCTGAAAGGTGCTACATGTGTCTGAAAGTAATTTTTATCTGCTGCTAAGTTGCACAAATCAATAGAAATCACGTTATTTGTTAAACAAATAAAGCTTAAACCTTGAAGCTATGCTCAGTAAGTTAAAATTAAACCAACTTTATTTTAAAGATACCCAGTTTGTCAGTTTAATGACTAAACGCATCTTTAATGTACTTCTTGTGGCAAATCCGTATGATGCTTTCATGCTCGAGGATGACGGTCGCATTGATGAAAAGATATTTATCGAATACATGAATCTCAGTCTTCGTTATCCTCCTCGCTTTACACAAGTGTCTACTGAGGAAGATGCATGGAAGCAACTGGGAAATACAATGTTCGACTTGGTTATCTGTATGCCCGGATCGGACAATAGTGATACGTTCGACATTGCTCGTCAGATAAAGGAAAAATATCCTCATATACCATTAGTTGTTCTGACACCTTTCTCTCATGGTATTAAAGAACGAATGGAGCATGAAGACCTGAGTATTTTCGAGTACGTGTTCTGCTGGTTGGGAAATACAGATTTGCTGGTATCTATCATAAAGTTGATAGAAGACAAGATGAATCTGGAACACGATATAAAAGAGGTTGGTGTACAGATGATATTACTTGTAGAAGATTCCATCCGTTTTTATTCGTCTGTACTACCTAATCTGTATAAGTTCGTGCTTCGCCAAAGTCAGGAGTTTGCCACCGAAGCATTGAATGAGCACCAACGTACGTTGCGTATGCGCGGGCGTCCTAAAATAGTACTGGCCCGCTCTTACGAAGAGGCGATGGACTTATACAATAAATACCAGAATAATACGTTGGGTATCATATCGGATGCACGTTATCCGCGTGAGGGTAAAATTGATCCGCATGCAGGTATTCGTTTTCTTACCGAAGTTAGAAGTCGTGATCCATTTATTCCATTGATTCTTCAATCGGCAGAAGTCAGCAACAAAGAGTTTGCCCTTAGTTGCGGTGCTCAGTTTATCGATAAGAACTCGAAGAAAATGAATATCGACCTGCGCGAAGCTGTTTCCGAAAATTTTGGTTTTGGTGATTTCATTTTCCGCAATCCGAATACGATGGAGGAAGTGGTACGTGTGCATAATTTGAAGGAACTTCAAAATGCCATTTTCTCTATACCGGCGGAATCATTCCTTTATCACATCAGTCGTAATCATATATCGCGTTGGTTATATTCGCGCGCCATATTCCCTGTTGCAGAGTTCTTGAAACAAATCACCTGGGAATCTTTGCAAGACATCGATGCCCATCGCCAGATTATATTCGAGGCGATTGTGAAGTACCGCAAAATGAAAAATCAGGGAGTTGTAGCCGTTTTCCAGCGTGACCGTTTTGACCGTTATTCTAACTTTGCCCGTATCGGTGACGGTTCGCTGGGAGGAAAGGGACGAGGACTTGCCTTTATTGATAATATGGTAAAGAGGCATGCCGAATTCGAAGAGTTTGAAAATGCCTCAGTTGTGATTCCTAAGACGGTGGTACTTTGTACAGATATATTCGATGAATTCATGGATATGAACCAGCTGTATCAGGTGGCACTGAGTGATGCTGATGATGAAACCATATTACGTGCTTTTTTAAGAGCCAAGTTGCCCGACAGACTGGTTGAAGACTTTTTCGCCTTCTTCGATGTTGTGAAGTCACCTATTGCTATCCGTTCGTCCAGTTTGCTAGAGGATTCTCATTATCAGCCATTTGCTGGAATCTATTCTACTTATATGATTCCTTACCTTACAGATAAATATGAGATGCTGCGCATGCTGAGTGATGCGATAAAAGGCGTTTATGCATCGGTTTATTACAAAGACAGTAAGGCATATATGCAAGCTACCAGCAACGTTATCGATCAGGAAAAGATGGCTGTTATTTTACAAGAAGTAGTAGGTACTCAATACGGCGACCGTTTTTATCCTTCTATTTCAGGAGTAGCACGTTCTATCAATTATTATCCGATTAACGATGAACTGGCAGAAGAGGGAACTGTAAGTCTTGCTCTGGGATTAGGAAAATATATTGTCGATGGAGGACTTACGTTGAGAGTTTGTCCTTACCATCCCGATAAAGTGCTCCAGACAAGTGAGATGGAAATGGCTTTGCGCGAAACTCAGACGCGTTTTTATGCCCTCGATTTGAAAAATATGGGACAAAACTTTTCACTCGATGATGGTTTTAACCTGTTAAAGCTTCCTGTGAAGGAAGCCGAAAACGATGGCTCTTTGAATTATATAGCTTCAACATACGATCCGTATGATATGGTAATACGCGATGGAATCTATCCGGGTGGACGTAAAGTGATAACTTTTGCCAATATTCTTCAGCACGATGTCTTTCCATTGGCACGTATTCTTCAATTGGTTCAAAAATATGGGCAGGGAGAAATGCGTCGTCCCGTAGAGATTGAGTTTGCCGTAAATCTGAATGCAGCAGAGAAGAAAGGAGTATTCTATTTGTTACAGATACGTCCGATGGTAGATATGAAAGCCGATTTGAATGAAGATTTGGATGCTATCCCCGAAGACCAGCTCCTGCTGAAGAGTGTAAATTCTCTCGGACAAGGTATTATGGACGATATTCAAGACGTAATATATGTAAAGACCGAAGGATATTCCGCTTCCAATAATCAGCTGATTGCCTATGATATAGAGAAACTTAACAAACGTTTCCTGGATGAAGGAAAGCATTATATTCTTATTGGTCCGGGACGCTGGGGAAGTAGTGATACATGGCTGGGTATTCCGGTAAAATGGCCTAATATATCGGCTGCACGTGTCATTGTAGAGGCTGGACTCACCAATTATCGTGTCGATCCGAGTCAGGGAACCCATTTCTTCCAAAATCTGACATCCTTCGGTGTCGGTTATTTTACGATAAATGCTTATATGAACGACGGACTGTATAATCAGGAATTGCTGAACAGTATGCCGGCTGTGGAAGAAACCAAGTATTTACGCTGGGTACATTTCGATAAGCCGCTTGCTGTCAAGATGAATGGTAAGAAGAAAATAGGAGTGGTTAGTTTTGATACTTCTTTGTGAAGAGATAAAATATTTGTTTGGTCTTAATTTACTAACTTACTACTATCTTCGAAGTTAGTAGTGAGTTAGTATAACTATTTGATAAACAAGTTTTCTTGTGGATGAGATTGAAAAATATTTATAGTTAAACTAAAAGTCTATGCGTATGAAAGTGCCACTTTATTTGTCTATTTTAGTTTCTGTATGTTTATTGGGATGTAAAACTGCAAAACAACAACCTGCATTGGTACATGAATCTGGACAATCGTTGTCTGAAATAAAGACTTTGATGGAAAAAGGAAAGTCTTATTTCATAAGTACAACACAATATCCGAACTATTTGCCGGACAATGGGGTCTTTTTGAAAGCAGAAAGTCGGAAGTTGATTAATTTAAAACAGGGTGAGCAATATCAGGGAGCGGGTGGAAGTCTTTTTAAGGTTGATACACTGGTTACAAGTAGTATTTTGTCGGATGCTGCAATCTCTCAGGTTTTCCGAGGAATAAAAAAAGGAAAGAATAATGTATGCGTTTTGAGTGATGAAGTTAATGGCTTGAAAAACGAGAAATTTCCTTGTACTGAAGGAGATTATATTGTGAATTTGAAAAGTTTGACGATGTATGTAGAAGGATCTAGAGATATTCGAATTGCTTCAAATTCTACTCGTAGGGATTATTTAATGAATGATGTTAGTCAAGCGGCTTTAGATAACTTGCCTAAAACCTATTCGGGTGATGTCACAGTTACTTATGTGGCAGATTGGGAGATTCTCTCAGCAGAATCCAAGAAGAGTCTGGTGGATATAAATTTTAAGAAAGATATAAAATTGTATTGTGGTGATGATTTTGAAATATCTGAAGTTTTGCAAAAGTATGCCGTTCAAGTTGGATCTGATTTTGTTGAGTTTTTTAATTCAAAATAATAAACTCTGTAATTTATCATTATAAGATATAATAGTTTTTGCTTCAGGAACACTATTAATTAGATATTAAGTATTAAAGTTCCAGTGATTCCTGAAGCATTAAAAAGTATTATTTCTTATATTAAATGAGTTAGAAGTTTACTTGATTTTATCCGTTATTCCGGTAATCCAGCGGGCTCATCCCCACATATCTTTTAAAATATTTTCCGAAAAAAGACATGTTAGCAAAGTTGAGCGAGTCTGAGATCTCCTGAATCGAAAGATTTGTTGATTTTAGTTGCGACTTTGCATCCATGATAACCATGCGCGAAATAATTTCCATGCAGGTATTTCCCGTTGCCTGTTTTACCGTAGTGCAGAGGTGTGTTTGAGTTATTCCTAACTTTTCGGCATACCATGCTACATTACGTGTTTTATTGTAATTCTGCATGACCAGCTGAGTGAAGTTTTTGCATAATATTTCGCTCTTCGACAAATTACTTTTGTTTTCATTTGCCCGGTTGCTGTACATGGCTGCTATACCTATATGTATATTATTATAGAGGTGTGGAGTTATGAACTTTCGGGTATTCTCGTTAAAGAATTTATATAGCTTTATCAAAAAACAGAGATAATCTTTCAGCAGTGCAGCACCTTCCTGACGGAGGGTAATGAGCGGGCGTCCTAAAGTGATGTATAAAGTATTCATTGTAGAACGGTTTAAGTTAGCCTGTTCTACATATTTCGATGAAAACCCTCCGAAGTATAGTTCCATTTCTCCTTTTACACTATGTATCTGAAGAATTGTTCCGGGCATGATTGTCACAAAATCGTTGGCGCGTACAGTTATTCGGTTCAGGTTAACTGATGCTTCTATTTCACCGCTCATACACAGAACGAAAATTTCCGATTTTATTCGGCATGGGAAATTAGTGTATAAGCTTAGAAGTTCTTTACTGATACCTGTCCCTACAATCCATTCTTCCGGTAAATCTATCTTGGGTAATTCTTTTTCCATCGTTTAAAACTTTCTACAAAGTTATATGTTTTTTGAAATATAGACTACTCACTAATTAGTTAAATAACCTAATATGGTTTATAAATTAGTATGTTATGTATTCACTTTTAATGTCATATTAAAAAATAGAACAAAAATAATAAGATTAGACCTTGTCAGTTCCTCTAAAAGGTTGTTACTTTGCACCGACTAATAAAAATTTAAGGTATCAAATGAAAAAGAATTTGTTTTTTTACTTGTTTGCTGTATTGTGTACAGTGAGCTTGTTCACTTCTTGTAGTGACGATGATGAACCAACAGTAACTGTCCCTGGCAATGTTGATGTAGCAGGTGACTATAAAGGAGCATTGGATGTTACGTTGAAAATGGAAACTGGAGATGTTCCTGCTGGTAGTGTTCCTGCACAGCTTGTTTCTGTGACTAATGCTGGAGAAAATACTGTAGATTTAAAAATCAGTAACTTTTCTTTCAGTGGAATGTCGTTGGGTGATATTGAATTGAATGGTTGTCAGTTGGCTGATGCTGGAAATGGTAAATATACTTTTACAGCAACTTCTTCGATGGACGTAACAGGTTTGCTGTCTGCTGGAATCAAAGCAAATGGAGTTTTTGAAGATAAAACTCTTACACTCGATTTGGATATAGATGATGTCAAACTGATGGGATCTCCAGTACCTTATACGGTAAAAGTAACTTATTCTGGTACTAAACTTTCTGGTACAGAAAGCAGTGAAGCTAAGATCCTTTCTTTTGTTTTCGACAAAGAAGTTGCAGCTGTTGATTCATTGGTTGTTGGTGATGTGGTTATCAACGAAGAATCTAAGACTATTACTTTCATGGTTGCTGATACTGCAAAAGCTGAATATCTTACGGCTTTAGTTCCGACTATTGAAGTTTCTGAAAAAGCGACAGTTACTCCTGCAAGTGGTGTAGCACAGGATTTCTCAAATGGCAAGACTGTAACTTATACAGTTACTGCTGAAAATGGAACAACAGTAGAATATGTAGCTTCTATTTCTGGTAATGCTTCTTTCTATGATTTTGAAAGCTGGAGTTATGGTAGTACTTTGTATCCTGAAGAACAGGATTGTCCTATATTGAATGGATGGGCTTGTTGTAACGATGCCGTCCTGTTAATTAAAAAAATGGGGATATTGGGAGGTATTACTTATGAAGGAGAATATCCAGTACGTCCTTCTATCGATGATGTACATGCAGGTGAAAAGGCTCTTTTGCTGGAATCTGTAGATACTAAAGGCGGAAACATTTTCGGTACTCCTGTTCCTAAGGTAACAGCAGCTACAGCATTTTTAGGAACATTTAATGCTATTGGTGCATTAGGAGGAGATCCTATGGCTACTACAAGCTTTGGTGTTATGTATGACAAACAACCGCTTAAAGTAACAGGCTTTTATAAATATACTCCGGGTGCTGAATTTTATAATGCAAATGGTGAATTGCAGGCTGGTGTTACTGATAAATGCTCTTTAAGTGCAGTGCTTTATGAAGTTTCTAGTGAAGATGAAACTTTGAATGGTGGTAATATTTACACTTCTGATAAAATTGTAGCCAAAGCTGTATTTACAAATGATAAAGCTGTAGAATCTTATGCACCATTTGAATTGAATTTGGAATACGTAAAAGATTACGATTCTTCAAAATTGTACAAGTTCGCTGTTATTTTCTCAGCAAGTGCTGATGGAGCTAGTTACAATGCTGCAGTAGGCAGTAAATTGCTGATTGATGATGTAACAATCATAAATAAGTAATTTCTAGATATTTAACAAGAAGAGAAGAGGTGGTGAAGTATTATTACTTTACCACCTCTTTTTATTTGTACAAATTATAAAAAAACATGCTGATGTTTTATCCAATTCTTGGGCAAGTTTTCTTGAATTTATGCTCATGTTTTTTTAGTATGCAGTGATTCCTAAAATATAGATATCTGATATGAACTAAAAAGGCTCTATCAATCGTATTTGGGAGAATGACAGAGCCTTTTTTATAGTAAGTAAAGTGGTTGATTCTTAATGTAATAAACTCTTTTGGAAAGAGCCTGATCTTTGGTTTGCCCTCACGTTTTCTTCGATAGCTGAAAAATTTGATGAGAGGCTTGAAAGATACGTATTTCTATTATGCGAGGTTAAAACTCGTAGCCAAATCCGAAATTCAGATAAATAGGGTACATGGCAAAAGAAATAGTATTGAAGTCTTTCTTGAATATGTCATTGAGTCCCCATGTCAAATCGGCGTGTACAGTGAGGTGTTTGTAAGCCTTCCAGCTTCCTCCAGCCTGAATACCCCATTGGAAACGACGTAATTCATCAGAAAAGTTATATGCAGCTGAGTTGTCACCTTCAAAATCAATGCGGCTTCCCGTTGCATCGGGAGTGCGCAAATGTCCTTCATAAACTTCTCCTGAAAAATCTCCATCCATCATGTATGAGAAATAAGGGCCGGCTACAACTTTCCAGCGGTTATTGATTTTATAGTTTGCCAACAATGGAATAGTGATATACGACATCTTGACTTTGGTTTTGACACCTCCGGTCCAAAGGCCTTCTACTTTTCCGCCTACTTCGTTGAAGATAGCCATTCCGTAATTTTTTACTGTAGCACGTGTGGTCATGTCTTTGCTGTCAAGTCTTACTCCAAGACTTATTCCCCATTTCTGGGCAGCATCAACCCATTTTGTTGCGTTTCCTTCAATTGTTATGGCAAGTCCCGGTGAGTAACTGTCCAAACTTCTGATCTCTTTTGGAAGAGGAAGCGGTGAAGTTCCTCCGATATTTACTCCCGCCTTGAATTCGTAATCTAGTCCATGTAGGGATGACCATAGCAAACCTTTATGTTCGGTAGACTGTGCATGTAACAAATTTGCTCCTGCGGTAAGTGCCGCAGCTAATATAAATATATATTTTTTCATATTTCTGTTTCGAATATCTAGATGATTGAATTGTATTATTCACAAGTTATTTCTACTTCGTCAATGCAAAGCTCACTTCCTATAGCCCCTTCGAAATAGGCTCCCTGAATGCTGGAAGAGAAGACAATAGCAAGTTTATATTTACCAGCTTTCAGATTATCTTCATTAATGGTTTTACCATTTTGGAGCTTGAAGTCCAGATCAAATCTGGTCCACTGGTCGGTTGCTTCTGTTTTGTCTATACGTGCCATTGAAACAATGTTCTTTGCCTTCTCGTTGCCTTCCGTAAATAAGTCACCATCCAGTGAGAAGTCACTGTTGGGCGCTTCATAAAGCACGGCATAGATATCACCGGTATCGGTTTTTCCTGAAATGACATTTCCGTTCTGGTCTGTTAATGTTGCTCCCGGTTTATATTTGTAGTATCCCGACATTTTCAGAGGTTTCCGTGTGAAAGGGAAGCCAAACTGAGTTGCTTGTCTTGGAGCAATGATGGCATAAGTTGTGTTGAAAGAGCCGATAAAGAGATTTCCGGCAGCAATCGGCATTTTAGGGTTGGTATTCATACCAAAGGTTCCTGTTGACTGAGTAACTAGTTTTACACATTTGCCTTCTACTCCTCCGTCAGCCTGTGATGTCGGATATTGTATGGCATTGGTTGCCATGCCGCATAAATTATATCCCTGATTACCACTAGCCCATTGCATGATACCATTTACATCAGTCAGGTATAATACATGATATGGATTGATTTCTCTTAAGTTTTCGAATGAATATTTTAAAGGCAGTTCTATTGTGTATAGATTAACTGTGTAAGTTGCCTTGTTACTTCCATCTTCGGATGTGACAGTGAAGGTACGCTCTTTTTCAGTGCTGAAATCGTAGTAAGGTGGATTGTCCTTGCTTTGAGATTGGTCCGGACTGATAGTAGCCCCGTCAGGGAGAGTAAAATTCAGTTCCTGAGCTGCTACATTAGAGCCTTCGAAAACGAAGATATCGATTTCTCTGCTTATTTCATTGATGTTTATTAATTGGATATTTGCTCCGCTACATCCGTCTATTGCCGCTTCTACATTTAATGCTTCATCCTGAATGCAGGATATTGTGGATAAGGATAAGGTAATTCCGATTAAAATGTTTTTTAAATTCATGTTTCTTTTTAATTATCGTTGATGTGGCAAATATACAACAAAAAAGCAGGATGGAAGCTAATTCCATCTTAATTTTTATACTGTATTTATGAAAAATAGACTAAAATAATATTGGTAAAATGTATGACTTTCGATACTTTATGATATGGTATAAGTGCGGAAAGATAAAAAATAGAACAAAAATAAAAAAAACAGACCTTTTCGATAAGCTGAAAACTCTATTACTTTGTGCCCCGAAAAAATTAAAATTACTAATTGAATGAAAATGAAAAACTATTTAAAACTTCTTTCTTCAATAGTGTTGCTGGCTTTCATAGGTAGCTGCTCGAGTGAAGACGGAAAAGAGAGTGTTTCAGGGCAAGGCAGTATCATGGTTGATTTGTCGACCAATCTGTCTTATAGTCGCGCTGTAGATGAGAGCGCTTATCTGAACGTGAAAAATTACAAAGTGTCTTTGTATAAAGGGGAGGATCCCGTTTATACGGATAAACTGTATGAGGATTTGGATGTAGAACAGAAAGTTGATTTTGGTGTTTCTTATACACTGACCGCTTACTATGGAGAAGATGTGGCTGCGGGTTATGACAAATTGTACGTAAAGGGTAGTGAATCATTTACTGTATCGCAAGGAGATAAGAAAACAGTTTCTATTGTTTGTAAACCTGCCAATGCCAGAATTACTTTGGTTTATAAAGGAAATGATGATAACGATGCATTCGAAGATTACTTCCAGGATTGTACCGTTACTGTAAAGACCGACTATATGGATGAGGCTTGGACTATGAACAAGTCGAATGAAGGTCAGCAGCTTTACCTGAAGACTGGCGATGAAGGTACAGATGCTACTTTGTCTTTCTCTTTAATTGATAAAAACGGTGAACCTGTATCTGTAGACAATTTTACTACTTCTAAAGTGATTGATTTGAAGCCTTGCTATTCTTATACATTAACAATCAAGCCAAATGCCACAGATATAGCAGGTGGTAAAGTCGGACTGGAAATTACTGTCGACGACGGTGTTACTGAAGAAGATGTTACAGTTGATATTTCGGGTGATTACATTCCAAGTTGAAATAAAATACGAATAAAATGAAAAAATATAAAAGTTTAATCTGGCTTTTAGGCCTTATGATAGGTTTCTCATCTTGCGAAATGCGCGATGAACTTTGGGGCAAGGGAGAAGCTGGCGAAAATGCAGGTACACTGGAACTCGACCTGGCATCCATTTATAACGGAGTGACAATGAGTCGTGCTGACGAAGTAGTTGACGGTGGAACTACTACCGGAAACTTTGATGCAGAAGATGTAAATGTAGATAACTATACGTTGATTGTAACAAATGCGGAAACTCAGGAAGAAGTTGCCAGAGGTAAGGTTAGCGAACTGAAAAACGAAAGCGGAAAAGTTGTTCTTCCGTTGAGCGAAGGTGATTATTCTGTAACAGCTTACAATTATGAAGGAGAAAATGTAACAGTATCCGAACGTCCTTATTTTAAAGGGGAGCAGACTTTCTCTGTAAAGAAAGGTATTGCTACAAGTGTTGATTTGCCTTGTAAACTGGCTTGTGTGGAAGTATCTGTTGGGCTGACAGCTTCATTCGAAGAGTCTTTTAAAGATGATTATTCAGTAATAGTTGATAATGGAGATGGTGCCACCCAAATATTCGATAAGAATTCTCTTGGTAAGAAATATTATTTTCAGGTTCCTGAAAACACCAGAACAGTCTGAATGCTTCTATCAAGGCAACTTCTGTAGAAGGTAATTTTATTGAATTGAAAGCAACTATTCAGAAGCCTTCTGATGCAGAGGGTAGCGAATCTTATTTGGCTGGTGGAGATTCTTTTAATATTCAACTGACAGAAGAAGGTTCTACCGATTCTTATATTTCTATCGGTATTACAGTTGACCTGACATTCACTGAAGTGGGTGAAACAATTGAAATCCCTGTAGGTAATATTATTTATGAAGGTCCGGATACTCCGGGTGAAGGTGGTGAGGGCGATGATGAGCCGACTACCGGTACTCTATCTGTTACAGGTATCCCAGAAACCTACAATCTCAGTTTGGCTGAGCTTATGGAATCAGGTGAAATGCCGACTATTAAGGTGGATATGGCTTCGGAAAATGGAATTAAGTCGTTGGTCGTTTCAATCGAAAGTGATAATGATGTATTTCCTGTGTTACTTGCTGGTATGGATTTGGATAAGCCTTTCGATCTGTGTAATCTGGAAGATAGACCTAATGCTAAGAAGGAGTTGATAGGTTTGCCACTTATTACAGAAGAAACTTATAATCAGCTCCATAGTGGAACTATGACTCAGTATACTTTTGATGTAACATCTTTGGTTGCATTGTTACCGGGACAGGGATTGATGGGGACACATAAGTTTACATTGACTATTTCCGATGGCAATGAAACTAAGGAAGGTACTTTAACCGTGAATGTAATAGAATAAATAATCCTGCTTGAAGGGATAGAGAATTAAAAATAGAGATAAATGAAAACAAATATATTAGTTACCAGTTTATTTCTTTTGGCAGGACTATTTACCTCTTGCCAGTCAGAAATGGATGAAGCCAAAGGATATGGCTATCTTCAGTTGTCTTCCATTGATGTCAATAAAGGTGTAGAAACTCGTGCTGACATAACTGAATCGGAAGCAATAGCTGTCGATATATTAAATGAGTCGAATGATGTAATACAGCATGCCGACGATTGGAGAAACTTAAATGATGTGATATTGCCTGTTGCTACATATACCATCAAGGCATATTCAGCCGACAAGAATATGGAAACTCAGGGCTTTGATGCTCAGCCTTATTATGCAGGACAAAAAGATGTAGCAATCGAAGCCAATAAGGCAAAGAGTGTAAACATTACTTGTAAGCTGGCACAGACAATGGTTTCTGTAAGTTGCTCGGAAACTTTTAAATCTACTTTTGCTGGTTATACATGTTATATAGAAGGTGCTGATGCGCTGAGCATTCCATTTGTAGAAGATGAAGCACGTGCTGCTTATGTAAAGGCTGGTCAGCCTTTGACTGTAAAAGTTGATTTCGGTAACGGAAAGTCTTTCTCGCAAGAAATCACTTCGAAAGCGGAAGCCGCTTATCACTATAAAGTAAACTTGGATATTACGGAAGGTAATGCTGGATTCGATATATCTGTAGACCAGACTATTCATCAGTACGACGTAACAGTAAAAGTACCTACCAAGCAGGAAAGTACGGATATGGTGACCAGCGATATTAAGAACGATGCTTCTAAGGTTTGGGGACAGTTTGCTTATTTGTCAGGTATTTGTAATTTGGCAGAAGTTACTTCTCCGGTACAGTTCCGTTACAAGAAAAAAGCTGATTCCGAATGGACTACTGTAGAAGCTGTTCAGGAAGACGGTACAAAGAATTATTCTGCAAAGGTTACTCTATTGGATTTTAATACGGAGTATGAATATTACATCTTGTGTGGAGATAAGACTGGTGAAACTTGTTCTTTTACAACAGAATCATATGAGGAAATTCCAAATTTGAACTTTGATACATGGACAAAAGTTCAGAAAGGTCTATTTACAAAACGTGATTGTTGGTTCCCGAATGGTGATGAGGCTAATAGTTATTGGGCTACGGGTAATGATGGAGTTGTTACTTTGAAAAGCTCAAATTCAATACCTGTAGAAGATGGTCGTAGTGGATATTCAGTTCAACTTTCTACAATCAGTATTACTATGGTTGGATATGCTGCCGGAAATATATTTATTGGGGAGTATAATACGAATATGAGCGATCCTGCAAGTAGTGTTAGTTTCGGTAGACCTTATTCGGGCGCTCGTCCTGTCAAACTTTCCGGTTGGTATAAATATGCTCCCGGTGCTGAAATGAGAACGGGTGCTACTGTTCCGGCAGACCGTACTCTTACCTCTGATGAGTGTGAAATTTATATAAAGCTTTGGTCTGGAGAAACACTTATTGGCGAAGGTAGTTTTGTTGATAATAAGAACGTTTCGGAATATACAAAGTTTGAGTGTCCTATTGAATATATAGATCCGACAAAACGTCCAACTAAAATAACTATTGTTGCTACGTCAAGCCGTTATGGAGGCGAATTTGAGGGAACAAGTGTTGTTGGGCAATTAGCGGAAGGCAGTACCCTTTGGGTAGATGATTTCGAATTGTCATACTATTAATATTTGCATGAAGAAATATTTGATTTTATTATTAACCTTTTTGTGCGTAACTTTGGCCTACGCACGAAAAGGTTATGATCGTAATATAAAACCTACTCTGTTTGTGCCGAAAGGTTCGTGGATGGGAGGAGTTACATTCTCTTATACGGAATTGACAGGCGATAATTACAAATTCCTTATACTGGATGACATGAACGGTGAAGGTTATACTTTTAAGGTGAGTCCGTATGCCGGATATTTTTTTCGGGATAATATGGCTGCCGGTATACGTTTGAATTATAATCGTACCTATGCGGATATAGGTAGTATTAATCTAGATTTGGGAGATGACCTGACATTCGATATCAGCGATTATAAGTATCTGGAGCATGAATATACTGCTGCCGGATTTTTGCGTACTTATATGGGACTTGGAAACAGTAAAGTTTTTGGCTTTTTCAATGAGCTTCGTCTGACGTATGGATATGGTCAGGGAAAAACGTTGTCTGGGTCGGATGAGAAAGCAACGGGTACTTATCAAACTTCTCATCGTTTGCAGATTGGTGCGGCGCCGGGCTTGACGGCTTTCGTTACGAACAATATGGCAGTCGAGGTGTCGATTAATGTCGTTGGTCTGGACTTCAAGTGGATTGAACAGACTACCAATCAGGTTGAACATGGGTCATACCGTCAGAGTTCCGCTGATTTTAAGATTAATATATTTTCCATCAATATCGGTGTTTGTACTTATTTTTAAATTGACAAATTATGATTATAAAAGCTTTAAAGTTTAGCTTTATATCACTCTTGTTACTGAACATGTCTTCGTGTATAGAGAATGACATTCCTTATCCTTATATCGAGGGGGTTATTCAGGAAATTCAGGTAGACGGAATGCAGGGAGAAGCCGTGTTCAATAATCAGGCTCGTACTATTGAACTTACTATAGGTGAAGATGCTTTTATCGATAGTTTGCCGATTACCAGGTTGGTTGCAAATTCGGAAGCACTGATTTATCCGGATACAGCTGCTTGTATTAAGCCTAACGGTTTTCCGAATTTTAGTTTTGCTTCGTTAAATGAGCTTCCTGGCAATGCAAATACTGCTGTCGATTTTACAAATCCGGTAGGGGTCTTATTGAAAACTTATCAGGAGTACTGGTGGAAGATTACAGTAAAGCAGGAGATAGAACGTACGATTGAGATAGAAAATCAGTCGGGAACGGCTCCTTCGCTGGATTTGTATAATCATATCGCTATTATTTATGTTACTGAGGATGCCGACTATCGGAATATCAAGATTAAAAAGTTGAACTTGGAAGGTTCTAAAACAGTGCTTGATCCGCCAGCAGAAACAGTAACCGACTTTACCCGTCCGCGTGTATTTAAGGCTTATCGTAACGGAAGATATATATGCGACTGGACGGTGGATGTACAAAAATCATCGGTAGCCGCTTCTGTAGAAAAGGTGAATGCATGGGCTACTAAGGCTTATATCAGTGGCAGTTTCCGTGCGGGAAATAAGGTTTCGGTGGAATATCGTGTAAAGGGCAGTGCAGAATGGACTTCTCTCGATGCTTCTGCTGTTACTGAAACAGGAAGCACTTCTTATTCTGCCGAACTTACCGGATTGCAGAGTGGTACGGATTATGAAGTGCGTGCTCTTGCCGGAGGTAGTGAAGGAGAGGCATATTCTTTCCAGACGGAAACGATTGTGACTCTTCCCAACATGAATTTCGAAACTTGGACACAGGATGGAAAAACTTGGTATCCTAATTCGGTTGCCGATAACTATGATAATTTACAGGCTTATTGGGCTACTGGAAATCAAGGTGTTACCAGTGTTGGAAATAGAGATTCAAATGTAATCCCGGTAGAGGGTACAGATGCTTATAAAGGTAAGGCTGTAAAAATGCAAACGATTGAACCTATGACTCTTGTTGGTGCTGCTGCTGGGAATATATTTATTGGTAAATATAAAACAAATGTAGGAAATCCTGCTTCAAGCCCATCTTTTGGACGTCCTTATTCAGGGGCTCGTCCTACTAAGTTGAGTGGGTATTATAAGTATAAGCCGATGCCTATTAGTAATGATGGGACTGTTCCGGGAAACTTGAAGACAGACCAGTGTCATATCTATTTTAAGTTATGGAATGCATCCGGTCAAGAAATTGCTTATGGTGAGTTTGTGGGTTCAGAAATTGTAACTGTATATACGAAATTTGAGTTTGATATTGAATATAGTGATACAGAATCAAAGCCTGCGACTATTACTATTGTTGCAACTTCAAGTAAGTATGGAGGTGAGTTTCAGGGAATGAAAGTTGTCGGACAAGTTGGCAGTGGCAGTACGTTGTGGGTCGATGAATTTGAATTAGGTTATGAATAAATTGGTTATTGAATATATGAAGTGGATAGGAGGCTTGTGCTCGCTGCTGCTATGTATGCTATTGGGAGGGTGTCAGGAGAATGAGGAAACTGATTTATCTGGCAAAACGGGATTGCTTGTTACCTTGACTGATGAGGATAATAAAGCATATTCACGTAAAGCTCCTTCTGAGTTGGAAGATCCGCTGACAGAAATGTTTCAGTTGAAGATTTTATATAGTGGTACCGATAAATCTGCCTATAAGGGAGCTTGTAAGGAATATGTTTTATTACAGGAAGGTCTGTACGATTTGACTGCTACGTATGGTGATAATCCAGTGATTGCATTGGATGCTCCCTATTATGTAGGAAGTTTGAATGCACAGGAAGTGATAAAAGGAGAAATGACTTCAGCTTCTATATCTTGCTCTGTGGCCAATTCTCTGTTGTCTGTCATTTATAACAGAGAGAGTCTGAACAAGATGTACGAATCCTATTTCGTAACAGTATCTGTAGGCAGTGAGTCTGTCGATCTGGATGCTGATTCAGGAAAGAGTGCTTATTTTCGTGCAGGTTCGTCAGTGAAGCTAGTTTTCCATGGCCGTTTATCTGGTACGGGAAAAGAGGTCGTATATGATATTCCGGATCAGGAGCAGTTTGCAAATATTGCAGTAAAGACTCATGTAAAAGTTACATTAGGTCTGGATGATTCAGAAATTTCATCGGGAGTAGGTATTTCTATTGAGAAACTTGAAACGGAAACGGTTTCTATTGCTGAAACGATACCTTCAGAGTTTATGCCTAAGCCGAAATTGGAATCGGATGATTTTCTGAATAACGAGCTTTCGTTCGCTGAAACAGAAAAAAAATCAGCAACTATTCGTTTGAAACTTTCATCTGCCTTGCAGGAGTTGAAGTTGAAATTTAATTCGGCAGATACTAAGTTTGCAGGATTGGAACAAGGAAAAGAATATTTGTTGTCTAGTGCTGAAGATAAGTCTGCGATTGAAAATGCATTAGGTATTTCCTTACCGGAAGTTGGAGCAACAGAAGCTGTTTTGGATTTTACTTCTTTATTACCACAGCTGATGACGGATAAGGGAGCAACTGTTACATCAACAATAGAAGTGGATGTGAAGGCCAATAACCGTTGGGCTAGTGAAGATGCAACAGTTAATCGGGTTTATACACTTAAGTGTAATAAGCCGGAGTTCTCTATCGTAACTAATCCGGGAAACTTCTGGTGTAAGGAATTTAGTGTAGACAGCTGTGATATAAAGACTGGAGATATCGAAACGATTTCGCAGAAAATTCAATATCAATATCGTAAGAAAGGCGACGAGCAATGGATTGATTGTGACCGTTTGGTACAGTTTGACGACTATCCTGTGGATAAGCAATATCAGATACGTGCTGTTTATCGTGAGGGTATCGAAACAGAACTAGTGGATGTAATGCTGGAAACTCCGCAGCAGTTGCCGAACTCGGATATGGAAGAATGGAATGAAACGACTAGGCGAGTTAGGTATTTCTATCTATTTGGTTCGAAATATTATGATCAACCTTTTTTTGAACCATGGGGTGGCGAAGTTGAGCATTGGTGGGATACCAATAATATAGAAACTATGCCTGAAACATTTACTTTAGACTATCCAAACCATAATTGCTTTCCAGCTGTTACATTCTGTAGTGGAGAAAATAAGGCTGCTGTTATCAGATCGATAAATCATGGAGGTTCAAATACTTCTGGAACCGTTGTTGGTGAAAATTCTCGAGGAATACTGTATGCTGGCTCTACTGACTCTGACGGTAATATGTCTGAGGGGCGTGAATGGAAATCAAGACCTACAAGTCTTTCTTTTAAATGTAAGTATTCTAGCTTTGATAATGAGCGTTTTGGAATTTATATTGATTTGTATGCAGAAGACAACAAGACGCTTATTGCTACGGGTAGTTATGAATCTAATAGTGGTGAGTCTATTACGGAATTAACAGGTTATACAATAACACTTGATTATAGAGATACTAGGTTGAAGCCTGCTATTATTAAAATAAAATGTTGTTCTGTTGCGATTAATGATAAACCATCTGTTCAGAAGAATGTTCAGGTTAATGTACCAGAAGGTTCTGATAAGTTCTATAACATACATGGTGGTAGTGTCTTAACTTTGGATGATATTGCTTTAATATATGGTAGATAAAAAAGGTAAGGTTATGAAACTAAATATATTTTATATATTAAGTGGAGTCTTTTTACTGATTGGCTGTCAGCAAAAAGAATTTCTCTCTAAGGAAGGTTATCTGTCTGTTTCTGGTATAGAAGTTCAATTGCAAACAAATGCAGAAGTTATTTCGAGAGCAGTATCGGATGATATGCTGCTAATTGTTGAATTATGGAAAGGCAATGAGATGCTCCGTGCACTTTCTACTGAAGAAATGCAGAATAAAATCGAATTAGATGCTGCAGATGACTATATGTTGAAAGTGTATAGTCCGAATTATGGAGTGGAAAAAGGCTGGACTAACGATGAGAAAGGCGAGCCTGTTTATTATACGGAAGTTCCTTTTGTCGTAAAACAGGGAGAAACTACTGGATTGAAAGTTCAGGTTCCTACGATTACATTTGCTGTAAGCCTAAATCTGTCGGAAGTGATCGGGGATTGGTTACAGGAATATGATTTTACTGTGACTGCTGAAGATAGAACTGTAGCTTTAGACAATGGAGATATTGCTTATTTTCCCTATTCTGAAGGTGTTTCTTTCAGTTATCAGTTGACTTTGACAAATTCTGATTCAGAAACGAATACATTAAATGGTGATTGGGGAAAAGATGAAGGAGAAGTCATAAACACAAATACGATATATACTGTTGTTTACAACTGGGATACTCATTCTTTGTCTTTGAAAGAGTAAAGAATTGATAACATTCAAAAAATCTTTCTTGTTCTTTATGAATAAAGGAGGATTTTTTTGTTGTTGTGAACAGTATTTACTGATATAAAAAACGGGTGGAACGTTATTCGCATTCCACCCGTTTCTGTTTTTATGTTAGGGATAATCTGTTTATACAATACCCTGAGCCATCATAGCCTTTGCAACTTTCATAAAGCCTGCAACGTTTGCACCTTTCACGTAGTTGATATAACCGTCAGGTTCTGTACCATACTGTACACAAGCTTCGTGAATGTTCTTCATGATGCTCTTCAGTTTTTCATCTACTTCTTCCTGACTCCAGCTCAGTTTGATAGAATTCTGAGTCATTTCCAAACCAGAAACAGAAACACCACCAGCATTAGCAGCTTTACCCGGAGCATAAAGAATTTTAGCTTCCTGGAATACACGGATAGCTTCTGGAGTAGAAGGCATGTTTGCTCCTTCCGAAACAGCGATTACACCGTTTGCAATCAATGCTTTTGCATCGTCGCCATTGATTTCATTCTGAGTTGCAGAAGGAAGAGCGATATCTGCTTTTTCGTTCCATGGACGAGCACCTGCTACATATTTACAGCCATACTTTTCAGCGTATTCGCGGATACGGCCACGGTACAAGTTCTTCAGTTCCATGATGTAATCCAGCTTTTCACGGTCGATACCGTCCGGATCATAAATATAACCGTCTGAATCAGACATTGTAACAACTTTTGCTCCCAGTTGGATCAGTTTTTCTACTGTGTACTGAGCTACGTTACCTGAACCTGATACAAGACAAGTTTTACCTTTAATATCTATGTTACGTGTCTTAAGCATTTCCAGCAAGAAATAAATATTTCCGTAACCAGTTGCTTCAGGACGAATCAATGAACCACCAAATTCACGACCTTTACCTGTCAATACACCTGTAAATTCGTGAGCCAGTTTTTTGTACATACCGAACATGAAACCTACTTCACGACCACCAACACCGATATCTCCGGCTGGAACGTCTGTTTCAGGACCGATATGACGCCATAACTCCAACATAAACGCCTGGCAGAAACGCATTACTTCTGCATTTGACTTACCACGTGGAGAGAAGTCAGAACCACCCTTACCACCACCCATAGGAAGTGTTGTCAGAGAGTTTTTGAATGTCTGCTCGAAAGCAAGGAATTTCAAGATACCTAAGTTTACAGAACTATGGAAACGGATACCGCCTTTGTACGGGCCGATTGCATTGTTGTGCTGAACGCGATAACCCATATTAGTCTGGATATTGCCTTTATCATCCATCCAAGTTACACGGAACTGATAAACTCTATCAGGAATGCACAAGCGTTCAATCAAATTTACTTTGTCGAATTCTGGGTGTTTGTTGTATTCTTCTTCGATAGTGCCTAACACTTCTTCTACTGCCTGGTGATATTCAGGCTCATTAGGAAATCTTCTTTTCAGATCTTCCAATACTTTAGCTGCATTCATAAATTATCTATTTAGTTGTTGGATTATTTGATTTTCTAAATTGATCAATTTTTGATGTGACAAAAATATAGATAAAAATTTATTTGTGCAACATTTGATAAATAAAATCAAAGAAAAAATATCAAAATATTTGATTTTGTGAATTAAATATGTGTAAATGCTTATTATTTATTGTTTTTCATAGACTTAGCGATAGGAATAAATACCAAAGCTCCTGAAATGAGAAGCATTGTGATAAGCGGTCCGTCAATACGTGGAGAAGAAGTCAGGACTACAAAACAAAGAGCTGCCCAAAACAGGGTAAGTATGACACTTTGGGTTTTTGTTAGTGGTTTTCTCATAGCTTTTGTTTATGGATAAAAAAGGAAAAGCTGAAATCAGAAAATGAAGTAATTCTTCTGTGAATTTTAATTCGTCATTTTCCCGATTTCAGCTTTTCCTTTTATAAAGGGTTTAACATTGTTTCTTTTTCTTATCTACTATTGCATCGATGCAGGCAATAGCGGTGATATTCACGATATCACGTACAGAACTTTCTATATCGGTAAAGTGGATAGGTTTGTTCAATCCCATCTGAATCGGACCGATAACCTCTGTCTCACTCATATTTTGTATAAGCTGATAAGTTGCATTTGCCGAACTTAAGTTAGGGAATACAAGCGTATTGACTTCTTTTCCTTTCAGGCGTGTGAAAGGATATTTTTCATCACGCAATGCATTGTTCAAGGCAAATTTTACCTGCATTTCTCCGTCGATAGCCAGTTCCGGATATTCGTTGTGCATGTAGTTTATTGCTTCGTGTACTTTTGCCGGACTTCCTTCAGTATCTGAACCGAAGTTAGAGTATGAAAGCATGGCCATAACCGGTTCCTGATTGAAGAAACGTACTGCCTTTACTGACAATTTTGCTATGTCGATGAGTGTATCGGTATCCGGATGACGGTTGATCAATGTATCAGCGATGAAATATGTTCCTTTCTTGGAATTCAGGATGTGCATTGTTCCGAAATGGTTGTATCCCGGCTGTATACCGATAACTTCCTTGGCTACTTTGATAGTATTTGAATATTTGGTGTACAGACCTGTAACAAATGCATCGGCTTCTCCTGTTTCTACCATCATCATACCGAAATAGTTACGTTCGAACATCTTGTCGTTTGCTTCGGCAAAGTTTGCTCCTTCGCGGGCACGTTTTTCACACAGTATGCGTGCGTAACGTTCGCGGCGTTCTGCTTCACGGTCGTGACGGAGATTTACGATTTCTATTCCATCCAGATTCAGGTCGAGTTCTTTGGCAAGCTTAGCTATTCTTTCTTCATTACCTAACAGGATTGGGTTACAGATACCTTCGGCCTTGGCTTCTACTGCAGCTTTCAGCATATTGGGGTGAGTTCCTTCGGCAAATACAACGCGTTGCGGGCAGCGACGTGCTGTTTCATATAACTGGCGAGTCAGTTTGTTTTCTTGTCCCATCAGTTCACGCAGGTGATTCTTGTATGCTTCCCAGTCGGTAATCTGCTTACGTGCGACTCCCGATTCCATTGCAGCCTTAGCTACAGCCATGGAAACTTCTGTTATCAGTCGTGGATCTACTGGCTTCGGTATAAAATATTCGGGACCAAATGTCAGGTTGTTGACATGATATGCTTCATTTACTACATCAGGTACAGGCTTTTTAGCAAGACCGGCGATAGCCCGTACAGCTGCCAGTTTCATTTCTTCGTTGATAGCAGTAGCACGTGTATCCAATGCTCCACGGAATATATACGGGAATCCGATAACGTTATTAATCTGGTTAGGATAGTCTGAGCGTCCGGTTGACATTAATACGTCAGGGCGTGATGCCATAGCATCTTCGTAAGATATTTCTGGAGTTGGGTTTGCCAAAGCAAAAACAATCGGATGGTCTGCCATGCTTCTTACCATATCTTGAGTAAGCACGTTTCCTTTTGACAGCCCGAGGAAAACATCAGCTCCCTTGATCGCTTCTTCCAATGTATGTACGTCAGTACGATCGGTAGCGAAATATTTCTTTTGTTCGTTCAGGTCGGTACGCTGCTTGGAAATAACCCCTTTACTATCCAACATGACGATATTTTCCAGGCGTGCACCCAGCGATATATACAGCTTGGTACATGATACAGCAGAAGCTCCAGCACCGTTTACAACGATTTTTACATCTTCTATTTTCTTTCCTGCTACTTCCAGAGCATTGATCAGACCGGCACTTGAGATGATTGCTGTTCCGTGCTGGTCATCATGCATGACAGGAATGTCAAGTTCTTCTTTCAGGCGTTGTTCTATCTTAAAGCATTCGGGTGCTTTGATATCTTCCAGGTTAATACCTCCAAATGTAGGAGCGATAGCTTTTACAGCTTCGATAAATTTGTCAGGATCCTTTTCGTTTACTTCTATGTCGAATACATCGATGCCGGCATATATTTTAAACAATAATCCTTTTCCTTCCATTACGGGTTTTCCGCTCATGGCACCTATGTCACCCAATCCCAGAACAGCTGTTCCGTTTGAAATGACAGCAACCAAATTACCTTTAGCAGTATAGTCGTATGCTGTTTCAGGACTTTTCTGGATTTCAAGACATGGTTCTGCAACTCCCGGCGAATATGCTAATGACAAGTCTCTTTGTGTTTGATAAGGTTTGGTCGGAACGACCTCAATTTTACCCGGTTTGCCCTGTGAGTGATAGAGCAAAGCGGCTTCTTTTGTTATTTTGACCATAATTTTATTGGTTTTATGAATTATCAATTAATGTGTAGCGCAAATGTAGGAATAAAATAACAAATGGAAGATTTTTTCTTTTAAAAAACTGTAATTTGTATAATATGCAGAAGTTTCTGTCGATAATATTTGTCAATTAGTCGTTTTAATTTGGCTATATGTAATAACTATTCTAGTTTTATGGTTATTGTTAGTTAAACAGTTGGTTTTGTGAGTGATTTTTTCATTATATTTGCACGGTTAAAAACTAATCGGGTTGAAAAAGTTTTCTATTGAAACGATAAAACGAGGGTAAGAAAAACATTAATTTTTTTATAATATGAATATGAGTGTAAAAAGAAACAGAAGTTTTTTTTCTAGCCGAATTTCCCTTATGGCTTTAGGGTTATCGGTTTTGACTGCCTGTGGTGGGGGCCAAGGCGGCATGAAAATGGGTGACAACGAGTTTGCTGTGCAATCGGTTACAGTAACTTCTAGTAGCCAGACCACTCAGTATCCGGCTACAATCAAAGGTTTGCAGGATATTGAAATTCGTCCTCAGGTGTCAGGATTCATAGTGAAATTATGCGTAGATGAAGGAGCTACAGTTCGTAAAGGTCAGGCTCTATTTCAGATAGACCCAACTCAGTATAAAGCTGCTTACGACCAGGCTAAGGCTGGTGTAGAATCTGCTAAAGCTAATTTAAAGACTGTTACAGAAACAGAAGCAAATAAGAAAATGCTGCATGAACAGAAGATTATCAGCGATTTTGAATATCAGACAGCTGTAAATAATTTGCTGACAGCTAAGGCTAATCTGGCGCAGGCTGAAGCTGCTTATGCTGCTGCAAAACAAAATTTAGGCTTCTGTACAGTTACAAGTCCGTCTGATGGTGTTATCGGAACTTTCCCGTACCGTGTAGGTGCTTTGGTTAGTGCATCGGTAGCTCAACCACTGACAACTGTTTCTCAGATTGGTGATATGTATGTATATTTTTCTATGACAGAAAAACAGTTGTTGGCTTTGACAAAAGCTGGTGGTACATTGAAAGAACAGCTGGAAAAAATGCCGGCAGTAAAACTGCAACTTTCTGATGGTACTATGTATGATGCAGAAGGTAAAATTGATGCTGTAAGTGGAGTTATCGATCAGACTACAGGTTCTGTTAGCATGCGTGCTATTTTCCCGAACAAGCAAAATATTTTACGTAGTGGAGGTATGGCAAATGTTGTATTCCCTTATGCAATGGACAATATTATTTTGATACCTCAGACAGCTACACAGGAAATTCAGGATAAGAAATTCGTTTATGTATTGCAGGCAGACAGTACACTGAAACATACGGAAATACAGGTTTCTAACTTGAACGACGGTAAGAATTATATCGTAACCGGCGGTTTGAAGGAAGGAGATAAGGTAGTAGTGGAAGGTGTTCAAACTTTACAGGATGGACAGAAGATCGTTCCTATTACTGTTGCTCAAAAAGAAGCTAAATATCAAAAAGCCCTCCAGGATCAGCGTGATGGAAATATCCAGACTGCTTTCAATTGATTGTGTGAGGAGAATAATGTATTCGTATAATATTATTAAGGAATAGAATGAAACTAGATAAATTTATTAATCGTCCGGTACTGTCAACGGTAATATCTATCTTGATAGTTATCCTGGGTATAATCGGCCTTGCTACATTGCCGGTAACACAGTATCCGGATATTGCGCCTCCTACCGTATCGGTAAGAGCTACCTATACGGGTGCCAATGCGCAAACTGTATTGAACTCAGTTATTGCACCGCTGGAAGACCAGATCAATGGTGTAGAAAACATGATGTATATTCAGTCTAGTGCGTCAAACAACGGCTCGGCCGATATCAGTATTTATTTTAACCAGGGTACTGACCCGGATATGGCTGCGGTCAATGTACAGAACCGTGTTTCTATGGCGCAGGGTTTGCTGCCAGCCGAAGTAACAAGAGTCGGTGTGACAACTCAGAAGCGTCAGAACTCTATGTTGTTGATTTTCTCTTTGTACGATGCAGAAGATAAGTATAACATCGAGTTTATTGAAAACTATGCCAAGATTAACTTGATTCCGGAAGTTCAGCGTGTAAAGGGTGTGGGTGATGCCAATGTGATGGGTCAGGACTACTCTATGCGTATTTGGCTGAAGCCGGATGTAATGGCGCAATATAATTTGGTCCCATCTGATATTTCTGGTGTATTGGCCGAACAGAATATTGAAGCTGCTCCCGGACAGTTTGGTGAACGTGGAAATCAGACATTCCAATATACTATTCGTTATAAGGGACGTTTGCAGCAGACAGAAGAATTTGAAGATATCGTTATTAAAGCATTGCCAAATGGAGAAGTTCTTCGTTTAGGTGATGTTGCTCGTATCGAACTCGGACGTTTGGCTTATACCTTTAATAATACAGTAAACGGACATAAGGCTGTAACTTGTATTGTGTTCCAGATGGCAGGTACTAATGCTACTGAAACTATTAATAACCTGCTTGATGTTATCAGCAAGGCAGAAGAAAGTTTGCCTGCCGGTCTGAAGATCAACGTTGCTCAAAATGCAAACGACTTCTTGTATGCATCAATTCATGAAGTAATCAAGACTTTGATCGAAGCATTTATCCTGGTGTTCATTGTTGTATATGTATTCTTGCAGGATATGCGTTCTACATTGATTCCGGCTATTGCTATCCCGGTAGCTTTGATTGCTACATTCTTCGTATTGAAGCTGATTGGATTTAGTGTGAACTTGTTGACTCTGTCGGCGATGGTGCTTGCCATTGCGATTGTGGTCGATGATGCCATAGTGGTGGTAGAAGGTGTCCATGCAAAATTGGATCAGGGATATAAGTCATCTCGTGAGGCTTCTATTGATGCCATGAGCGAACTGGGTGGAGCATTGGTTTCAATTACATTGGTCATGATGTCTGTGTTCATTCCGGTAAGTTTCATGGGAGGTACAGCAGGTACATTCTACCGTCAGTTCGGTATTACCATGGCTATCTCTATTGCATTCTCTGCATTGAACGCGTTGACACTGTCTCCGGCTTTGTGTGCTATCTTCCTGAAACCACATGATTCAGAACACAAGCCAAAGAAAATGAGTGTTATCGATCGTTTCCATACTTCATTCAACGCTGCTTACGATTCATTGTTGAAGAGTTACAAGAAACGTGTTGTATTCTTTATCCATAAGAAATGGTTATCATTAGGTTTGGTAGCTGCTTCTATTGTTTTGCTTGTATTCTTTATGAAGATCACTCCTACAGGTATGGTTCCTAATGAAGATACAGGTACTATCATGGGTGCTGTAACTTTACCTCCTGGAACATCTCAGGAACGTGCAATGGAAGTTTTGGCTAAAGTAGATAGCTTGGTTGCAGCCGAACCTGCTGTTGAATCTCGTACTATTATTTCCGGATATAGCTTCATTGGTGGTCAGGGACCTTCTTACGGTTCTGTCATTATCAAGTTGAAAGACTGGGAAGAACGTTCTATGATGCAGAACTCTGATATTATTTATGCAACATTGTTCATGCGTGCACAGAAAATTATCAAAGATGCACAGGTATTGTTCTTTGCTCCTCCTATGATTCCGGGTTACTCTGTATCAAGTGATATCGAGTTAAATATGCAGGATAAGACCGGTGGTAGTTTGGATCACTTCTTCGAAGTAGTCAATAACTATAGAGCTGCGCTTGAAGCACGTCCTGAAATTAACTCAGCAAAAACAACATTTAACCCTAGCTTCCCGCAATATCAGCTGGATATCGATGCCGCAGCTTGTAAGAAAGCTGGTATCAGCCCGAGCGATATTCTTTCTACTATGCAGGGATACTTCGGAGGTTTATATGCATCAAACTTCAACCGTTTCGGTAAGATGTACCGTGTAATGATTCAGGCTGAGCCGGATGCTACTAAAAACATGGAATCTTTGAACAGCATCAAAGTTCGTAGTGGTAACGAAATGGCTCCTATTACACAGTTTGTCAGCATGAAGAAAGTGTATGGTCCGGATATCATCAACCGTTTCAACCTGTATACTTCTATGAAAGTCATGGTTGCTCCGGCTTCAGGATACACTTCAGGTCAGGCATTGCAGGCTATTGCCGAAGTTGCTAAGGAAAACTTACCTACTGGATTTGGTTACGAATTAGGAGGTATGGCACGTGAAGAGGCATCTACAAGTGGTAGTACAACAGGTATTATCTTTGTGTTGTGTTTTGTATTCGTTTACTTGTTGCTGAGTGCTCAGTACGAAAGTTATATTCTTCCGTTGGCTGTATTGCTTTCAGTTCCGTTCGGTTTGATGGGTAGCTTTATTTTCGTTAACGGATTCGGTGCATTAGGAAATATACCAGCATTGAAGATGATTCTGGGAACTATGTCAAATGACATCTACATGCAGATTGCATTGATTATGTTGATGGGTCTGTTGGCTAAGAATGCAATTTTGATTGTAGAGTTTGCCCTCGACCGTCGTAAGCAAGGTATGAGTATTTCCTGGGCAGCTGTGCTGGGTGCGGCAGCTCGTTTGCGACCGATCTTGATGACCTCTTTGGCTATGATTGTCGGATTGCTTCCGTTGATGTTTGCGTTTGGCGTAGGTGCTCACGGTAACCGTACTCTGGGTTCTTCAGCTATCGGTGGTATGTTGATTGGTATGATTCTGCAAATCTTCATTGTTCCGGTACTGTTTGTTATATTCCAATGGCTACAGGAGAAGATTAAGCCGATGGAATGGGATAGCCTTGACGAAAGTGAAGTAGAGGCTGAAATCGAACAATATTCTCCTACTGCTAAAACTCATAAATGATAAAGACGATAATGAAAAAACAAATATTAGGTGCGATGTGTCTGGCTGCCATGATGAGCAGTTGTCACATCTATAAAGCTTACGATCGTCCGGAATCGATAGATGCTTCAGGCATCTATCGTGACCCGGCGTCGGCTACCGATACGTTGGTTGCCGATACTTCAAATATGGGAAACTTGCCATGGAAAGAAGTCTTTCGCGATGCAAAATTGCAGGCTTTAATTGAAGAAGGATTGGCAAACAATGTAGATATGCAGGCTGCAGCTCTTCGTGTACAGGAAGCAAAAGTGATGCTGACTGCTGCAAAACTGTCGTATCTGCCTTCTATAAACTTGGCTCCTCAAGGAACAACAACTAGTATGGGAGGAGGAAGTTATGTAAAAGCTTATCAACTTCCAGCTGTTGCAAGTTGGGAAATCGATTTGTTTGGCAAGATTCTCAATACAAAACGTGGACAGAAAGTTGCTTATGAACAAAGCAAGTATGCGGAACAGGCAGTACGTTCGCAGATTATCTGTGGCATAGCCAATATTTATTATTCGTTGCTGATGCTCGACCGTCAGGTGGAAATTACAACAGAAACTGCTGCCATCTACAAAGAAAATGTACGTGTAATGGAAGCTATGAAAGTGGCTGGTATGACAACTGAAGCGGGAGTTGCACAAATGCGTGCTGCTAGTCATCAGGTAGAAGCTTCGCTGATGGATTTGAAACGTCAGGTACGCGAAACAGAAAACTCTCTGGCTGTATTACTGGCTAAAGCTCCGCAAACTATCGACCGTAATACTCTGGACGAACAGGTGATGCCTGAAGAATTGACAGCCGGTGTACCATTGCAGTTGCTGGAAAATCGTCCTGATGTAAAGATGGCAGAAATGACATTGGCAGCAGCTTATTATACCACGAACTCTGCCCGTGCAGCATTCTATCCAGGTTTGAACATAACAGGAACAGCCGGATGGACAAACGGTTCTGGTATATCCGTAGTTAATCCGGGTGAATTTATGTTGCAGGCACTGGCTTCATTGGCTCAACCTATATTCAATAACGGCAAACTGGTAGCCAATTTGAAAGTTTCTAAGGCAGAAGAAAAAATTGCCAAGATGAACTATCAGCAGACGATATTGGAAGCTGGTAAGGAAGTAAGTGATGCATTGTTCTTATATGATACACAGAACAAGAAACTTATAGAAGACCGTGGGCAGGTAGAACAGTTGGATAAAGCTGTTACTTATACCAAAGCTTTGTTCCAGAGTGGAGAAGCCACTTATCTGGAAATTCTGACAGCACAGCAGAATTTGCTGAGTGCACAGCTGAGCGAGGTTTCTGATAATTTCCAGCGTATGCAAGCTGTTATAAACTTGTATAGTGCTTTGGGAGGAGGAAGAGAATAATTAACCTTAAATATGAAAGAAACTATGATTAGTCCTTTAGCTTACGTTGACCCGTCTGCCAAGATTGGGAAAAACGTTACGGTACATCCGTTTGCTTATATCGACAAAAATGTCGAGATAGGCGACGATAATGTGATTATGCCTTATGCCAGCTTGATGAGTGGTACTCGCATGGGAAATGGCAATAAAGTGTATCAGGGAGCTGTTGTTGCTGCAGTTCCACAGGATTTTGCTTATACAGGTGAAGATACATTAGCCTATATTGGCAATAATAATGTAATCCGTGAAAATGCTGTGATTATTCGTGGTACACATGCCGGACATGCTACAAGCGTTGGCGATGGAAACTTCATTATGACAGGTGCACGTCTGTCACATGATGTTGAAGTTGGAAATCATTGTATTATCGGAAATGGCTCGCAGGTATCTGGTAATTGTATTATCCAGGACTGTGCGATTCTTACATCCAATGTGCTGATGCAGGGTAACACACGTTTGGGAAGTTACTCTCTGGTACAGGGAGGATGCCGTTTTATCAAAGATATTCCTCCTTATATCGTGGCAGCTCACGAACCTATTGCTTTTTACAGCATAAATACGAAAGTGCTCGAGCTTGCAGGTTTCTCTGAAACTCTGATTAAACATATTGCTCAGGCATATCGTATTCTGTATAAGGCAAATACTTCTCAGCACGATGCGTTGCTTCGTATTCAGGAACAAGTTCCCAATAGTCCGGAAATCGAACGGATTATAGAGTTTGTAAAAACATCGAAGTTAGGCATTATTCATTAATTGTATTTTATGGCAGGCGTAAAGAGAAATAAGTGTGACAGAGCAGAGCTGAGGAAACGAGTAATACTAGAAGCTTCCCGTGCTTTTGCCAAATCTGGCATCAAGAATGTTCATATGGACAGTCTTGCGTGCGCACTTTCTATATCCAAACGGACCCTTTACGAGCTATTCTGCGATAAAGAACAGCTTTTGCTGGAAGTGTTTGCCATGCACCAGCAAGAGATGAGTACATACATTAGCGAAGTTGCTTCCAGAGCTGAGAATGCTCTGGAAGTAATCTTTGCTTTTTATAAGCGTAAGTTGAATGAGTTGGGACAGATAAATCCGCTTTTCTTCCGCGATTTACGTAAGTATCCTAATGTGTTGACATATATACGCGAACATCAGAAATTGAACGATGCAGCGGCATTGGTACATTTCCAAAAGGGAGTAGAAGAAGGCATATTCCGTAATGATATAAATTTTGCCATTATTAATCAGGCAATGTCGATGCAGATGGAAATGCTGATATATTCGGATATAACAGAAAATTACCCTATTTCAGAAATCTATAGTGAAGTTACTTTCCTGCATATGAGAGGAATTACTACCCCGAAAGGTATGCAGATGGTAGATGCTTTTTTACAGTCAGTAAAAGAAAAGCCTTGATAATACCCCCTATATTCTTCAAAAAACCTCTATCTTTGCAGCTGTTTGCAAAGAATCATCGATGAAGAATAAAATAACAATAACTTTTGTCTTTACATTACTGGTAGTCTGCGGACTATTGGCACTCTATTATTTGCCTCCTGTAAATTTTAACGGGAGTCCTTTGCGTAAGGTCGATTTATTATCCGACTTACGTCCTGATCCTGTAATCGAAGAAGTTTCCGATACCGATTCCATACCTTTGCCTGTTGTGGCAAAGCCTATATTTGTTGATACTTGTAAGGCTGGTATGACCTGTATAGAAGACTATGCAGATTCTTTAGAGTTGGGAATGGGAGCTTTCTATGAAGCTTTGGAGAATCGTGCTTCACTCAATCGTCCCGTTCGTATCGCTTATTTTGGCGATTCCTTTATAGAAGGTGATATATTGACAGCCGATTTACGTACTCTGTTCCAGCAGAAGTTTGGAGGAAGAGGTGTAGGATACGTGCCTGTAACTTCCCGTATTGCTGGATTCCGTCCCACTGTAAAACACACTTTCAGCGGGTGGGAGAGTCATGCTATAACCGATTCCGTTGCCTTTCATCGTTCCATGCAAGATATATCCAATCATTATTTTATCCCTCGTCAGGGAGCATCTGTCAGTCTGAAAGGTGGTAAAAATTATACTTCTTGTTTGGATACATGCGATATATCTTCTTTCTATTTCTTTTCGTCTGATTCCGTAAAACTGTCCGTACAAGTCAATGGAGGTGAGGATACAGAATACATTTTCCCCGGCGACAGTACGGGAATGCAGGTTGCCCAGGTAGAAGGTAGAATAGGAAATGTTTCTTGGAATGTATTGCAGGCTGGAAAAAATACCCGGTGCTTTGCTGCTACAATGGATTCGAAAGAAGGAGTTATACTCGATAATTTCAGTACCCGAGGCAGTAGCGGACAGCAACTGGCCAGCATTCCTCTGTCTATCTTGAAAGCATACAATCGCTTGCGTACCTACGATCTGATTGTTTTGCAATATGGATTGAATGTCGCTTCCGAAAATGTATCCAACTATTCTTATTACACACACGAAATGGAGAAAGTTGTCAGACATCTGAAAGAAGCTTTTCCTGAAGCAGCTATTCTGATAATCGGAATCGGTGACAGAGAAAATAAAACAGAAACCGGAGAGTTGCGAACTATGCCTGGAGTAAAAAATCTCATCCGCTACCAGCAGGCTTTGGCTGCAAATACTCATGTTGCTTTTTGGAATATGTTCGAAGCGATGGGAGGGGAAGGAAGTATGGTAGAAATGGTAAACAGCAAACCGGCAATGGCAAATTATGACTATACGCATATTAATTTCCGAGGAGGAAAACATCTGGCAAAAATATTGTTCGAAGCGCTGATGTACGACAAGGAACAATACGAAAAGCGTAAGGCATATGAAAATTAATGCACTATGAAACAGCTGAATGTTCTGATTTTTTATCTGCTTAGTGCTCTGGGACTATTAGTTGTGAGGCCGGGGTATGCACAGGATGCTATACCTGTATGTCCAAAGCCGGATACACATTCATCCCCCGTCTATCCAAGCCGTGAGATGAAACAACTCATGCAGTTTGTTGCAGTAGACAGCCCGATGCCCGATGTTTTCAAGAATGTTACGGAAAACGAACTGACAGATCCTGCGGGCTCTTTATATCCTTTTTGGGAAAAGCTCGGAGAATTAGACCGTCCGTTACGTATTGTACATATAGGCGATTCACACGTCAGAGGTCATGTTTTTCCCTATGTAATGCGTTGCTGTCTGGAAGATGATTTTGGAGCAAAGGCAGTAGAGCATATTCCTGTATCGTACCAGACCTCTGGAATAGCAAAGGAAACAGGTTCGAACGGTATAGTATACCATATTCTTGGTGTAAACGGAGCAACCTGCCAGACTTATTCTACTCCGGAACGCATTCGTGAAATTGTAGATTTACATCCCGATCTGGTTATACTGTCATTCGGAACCAATGAGGCACACGCACGTCGTTATAATGCATCGGAGCATACACAAGCTATGAGCCATCTGATAAATATGTTGAAGACAGCGTGTCCTGATGTTCATTTTCTCATGACAACTCCTCCGGGAGCATATGTCAGAAACGGGAGAAGAGGTAGAGTTATCAATCCACGTACACCGCTGGTTGTAGAAAACGAGTTGGAATTTGCCCGTGAGCATGGCATTGCTATCTGGGATATGTACGACATTGTAGGCGGCCGGCAACGTGCCTGCCTTAACTGGAATGCAGCAAAAATGTATCAGCGCGATAAAATACATTTTACCCGCGAAGGATATACTTTACAAGGATTATTATTACATGAAGCATTTATAAAAGCATACAATAATTATGTGGCAACTAGATTGGACTAAACTGGCAGACATATTGACTTACGATCCCCGGCAGCCGATGATATTCAGCAGCGGACTGTTTCTGTTTCTTTTCCTCGGATTCAGCCTGATATACGCACTTTTGCAGAAACGTACTACAGCGCGTCTGCTTTTTGTATCAGCTTTCTCTTATTATTTTTATTATAAGAGTAGCGGTGTCTATTTCTTTTTATTGGGAATCGTTTCTGTAAGTGACTATCTCTTGGCCGCTAGAATGGCACGTACCGAGACTCTTTGGAAACGTAAAATGCTGGTTGTAGTGAGCTTATGTATCAATTTAGGGCTGTTGTGCTATTTCAAGTATACTAACTTTTTCTATGAAATACTCTGTCCGTTGTGGAACGGTCATTATGAAGCTTTCGATATCTTCCTTCCCGTAGGAATATCTTTCTTTACGTTTCAGTCGCTCAGCTACACTATTGATGTATATCGCCGTGATTTGAAGCCTCTCGACAGTCTATTGGACTATGTGTTTTATGTTTCATTCTTTCCACAGCTTGTAGCAGGTCCCATCGTGCGTGCCCGCGACTTTATTCCGCAAATCCGTCAGCCCCTGTTCGTTTCGAAAGAAATGTTCGGACAAGGAGTATTCTTTATTGTGAGCGGATTATTTAAGAAAGCCGTTATATCCGATTATATAAGTATAAACTTTGTAGAGCGTATTTTCGATAATCCCAGTCTGTATTCCGGTTTAGAGAACCTATTCGGTGTTTATGGCTATGCCTTACAGATATACTGCGACTTTTCCGGATACAGTGATATGGCAATCGGTATTGCTTTGCTGTTGGGCTTCCGTTTCCCGATAAACTTTGATTCACCCTACAAGTCGGACAGTGTAACCGATTTCTGGCATCGCTGGCATATATCTCTGTCCAGTTGGCTGCGCGACTACCTGTATATTTCGTTGGGAGGAAACCGGAAAGGCAAGATACGTACCTATATCAATCTTATTCTGACCATGCTTCTGGGAGGTCTGTGGCATGGAGCCTCATGGAATTTCATTATCTGGGGAGCACTTCACGGTGTAGCTCTGGCCGTGCATAAATTTATCCGCAGTCTGTTCCATCGCCCCAAGAACTACCGCAGTACTGGCTGGCGACGTGTTTTTGCTGTCATCATTACCTTTCATTTCGTATGTTTCTGCTGGATATTCTTCCGTAACACCGAATTCGAGGGTTCAGTATCGATGATTCGTCAGATATTCACTTCTTTCCATCCCGAACTGTTCGTACAACTCGTAGAAGGATACTGGAAAGTATTCGTGCTGATGGGAATAGGATATATGCTTCATTGGTGTCCGGATAGCTGGCAGAATGCATGTAGCCGTGGCATGACACGCATGCCGTTGGTAGGACAGGCATTGATTCTGATTGCCCTGATATTTCTGGTCATACAGGTAAAGAGCAGCGACATACAGCCGTTTATTTATTTCCAATTCTAGACTATAAAAGAATAAAGTACCTTTTTTTACCCTTCACGCCCTTCACAAAGTAGATTATTTATGCATTCGTTTGCATAAAATTCCGGTATGTGAAGAGTGTGAAGGGCAAAAAAGCATAAGCAAATCTGCTTAAGCAAGAGATTTGCTTATGCTTATGCAAAAATATCGGGACGTTTACCTGAAAATCTGTACAAATCATCTTATCTTTTGTACAGATTTTCGGGCAAACGTCCCGACATTTTTATTTCTCCTTCAGTTTCTTTTCATAAATATCCCCTTACACTTTTTTCTTTTCTTTCTTTTCCTGCTATTCCCTGTCGTTTTTTCGGTTGTTATGAAATCTAAATCTGCAGTTTGATACCTTTTATTTATGTACCTTGTTTGTTGAATATAAAATTCAAATCGTATGGCTAAAATAAAAATCAAATTGCGTTTGTCTACTGTTCCCGGCAAGGCCGGAACAGTCTATTACCAGGTTTCACATAAGAAAGAAGTCAGGCAGCTGACTACTAACATTCGTCTGTTACCCGAAGAGTGGGATTTTTGCGAAGGCAGAATATGCAAGTCCGCACTTGCCGGAAACTTCCGTTTTTCCGCCCTCCAACGTCGCATCGACCGCGAAACAGAACAGTTGCATCAAATCATCCGTAATCTGGAACTGTCCGGTTCCGATTTTACCTCCCGTACAGTCATCGAACATTTTCAGTCCTCGCGTCATGCTATATCCGTGCTTGCATACGGCCATCAGCTGGCACTACGCCTTGCCGGTAAAGGCAAGCTGGGAACAGCCCGTAACCTGCGCTGTACACTGGCCAGCTTTTCCGAATTTCTTCATGGTAGAGACATCCTTTTTCCGTTGCTCGACGAGATTGTGATCGGCGAATATGCCGACTGGCTGGCAAGACGCGGCATTACCTCCAATTCTTCCTCGTTTTATATGCGTAACCTGCGTGCCATTTTTAATAAAGCCGTCCGCGAGGAAGGAGTCCTGCAGACCTTTCCTTTCCGTTACGTTTACACAGGTATTGACAAAACCTCCAAGCGTTCGGTAGACGAAGAGGTCATAATCCGTCTGAAAGAGCTGGAACTTACAGACATGTCCGGTCTGCGTTTTGCCCGCGATCTCTTCCTTTTCAGCTATTGCACGCGTGGCATGTCGTTTGTAGATATGGCATATCTTCGTCAAAAAAACATCCGTCACGGTTATATTTGCTATAACCGAAAGAAAACCGGTCGTCCCTTATCGATACGTATCGAGCACGAAACAGAAGAAATCATTAGCCGCTATCGCGATTCTACCCGTGGAACATCCTATCTGTTTCCTATCCTGCACACAGACGATGCAGTCCTTTCTTACAGACAGTACCAGACAGCTTTACGTTATTATAACAAACAGTTGAAAAAGTTGGCCAGTCTGCTAGGTGAAGATGTCATACTGACCTCGTACACTTCCCGACATACTTGGGCAAGCACAGCACGTAAACACAACATCCCTGTGGCAGTCATCAGCGAAGGAATGGGACATACCTCCGAAAAAACAACCTTGATTTATCTGTCTTCTATCGATACCTCTATTATCGACCGTGCAAATGCAGAACTTATAGCCTCATTAAAGGGGGGAAAATAAAAGGAGGGTCCTTTTCTTACTTAGAAGAGGTAAATTATCTGAATAAAAAGGAGATTTTATTTTATAAAAACCTGAAATACAAGATATTGTACTGTTTTCAGGGAGCTATCGTATTATCGTGTAGAGAGTAAAATCTTACAATTATGAAAGAATTATGACGGCTGCAGATAGCTCGACAAATCACAGCGAACAAAGATGCTGGTACGCTATGAGTGTTCCTTACAATCGCGTACTGAAAGTAAAAAGCATGCTCGATGAAAAGCAGATAGAATGCTTTGTTCCCATGCGCTATGAAATCCGTACCATAAAAGGGCGGAAGCTGCGTGTGTATGTGCCTGCCGTCAGCAATCTGATTTTTGTGCATACAACAGATTCCGCGTTGAAATTGTTCAAGCAGACCACAACATTTTTACAGTATCTGGTCCGTAAAGAAAATGGTGTTTCGCATAAAATCATTGTTCCCGATGCTCAGATGCAGCAGTTCATGCGTGTTTGCTGCACGAACGATGAACAGCTTATCTACCTGAAACCCGAAGAAATCAATCTTTCCCGGGGAACCCGTGTCCGCATACTCGGAGGAATATTCAACGGGGTAGAAGGTATTTTTGTCAAAGTAAAAGGTAAGCGCAACCGGCGTGTTGTGGTGCTTATCGACCATGTATCCGCCATTGCTGTGTCCGAAGTGTCGCCCGATTTGATAGAGATTCTTCATTCCTAATTGTTTTATAAAGATAGATGATCACATTGTTTTTGGCAGGAAGCTTCCTGATAGCTTTGCTGCTGGGAGTCATTATGATTCCTAATATTCTGTTGGTTTCTTATCGGAAACGTTTGTTCGACCTGCCCGACTCGCGGAAAGTCCACACCTGTCCGGTGCCCCGTCTGGGCGGTATCTCTTTTTTGCCTGCTATAGTTATGGCTTTTGCCCTGATTATGGGATTCCGTATGTTGTGCGGCATGCCTATCGAAAACATTCCTGTTCAGCGTACCCTCTATGAATTTCTGTTCTGGGGTGTAGGGGCCATGATGCTCTACCTCACCGGCGTACAGGACGACCTGATCGGAGTGGGTTACCGCCGGAAATTCCTTGTCCAGATTCTGGCAGCCCTGCTGCTTGTGATGTGCGGCGACTGGATTCATTCGCTGGGCGGTTTGTTCGGCATTTACGACCTTCCTGTCTGGCTGGGTGTTCCATTAACTATATTTCTGATAGTCTACATCACCAACGCCATTAACCTGATAGACGGTATCGACGGACTTGCTTCCGGCTTGTGCTGCATTTCGCTTGCCATGCTTGCCTATATGCACATCTATGTAGGCCAGTATATCTACGCCCTTCTGGCACTGGCAGCCCTGGGCATCCTGATTCCCTTCTGGTGCTACAATGTGTTCGGCAATGCCCAGAAAGGCCACAAACTCTTTATGGGTGATACCGGCAGCCTTACGTTGGGCTATATCCTCAGTTTTCTGGTTATTCATCAGAGCTTTGTCCGTTTCGATGAAGAAACCCATACCAATCCCTCACTGGTAATAGCCCTTACCACACTCATCGTTCCCTTGTTCGATGTGTTACGTGTGGTGTTGCACCGTGTTCGCAATGGCAAAAGCCCTTTTCTGCCCGACAAGAACCACTTTCACCACAAGCTGCTGCGTACCGGCATGCGTGTTCGCTGGGTGATGGCGACCATCCTTTTTGTAGCCCTGTTCTTTATCGTGCTGAATATGCTGTTGTTACCCTATTGTAATGTTACCTATATTCTTCTTATCGACGTCGTGCTGTGGGTGGTTTTCCATCTTTACCTCGATGTATTGATCCAGCGCAGGCAGCGTGCGCGCGAAATGCTTGCTGCCGACAGCCAGCAGAATATTTAATTTATACCTTATTTATACAGTCAAGTTATGAAGTCAATTATCCGGTCTTTGTCGCTGAAGGCGACATACCTTCTTTTCATCGCGTGGGCAGCCGTTTCGTGTTCTGCGCCTTCGCATGTTACTTATTTTCAAGATCTCCGTCCCGGTGAGAGTGAGCAGAAAGTTATAGCAGCTACCGAAATCAAGGTTCGTCCTGGTGATAAGCTGTCTATTGTTGTGAACAGCCGTGATCCGCAACTGAGCCAGTTGTTCAATTTACCGTATGTTTCTCAGCAGATAGGTAGTGGGTCTGTGTCCAGCTCATCTAGTGCCTCCGGTCAGGGAATATCCGGTTATACAGTCGATGAAAAGGGTATGATTGACTTTCCTATATTAGGCAAGCTAGAGATAGCTGGTAAGAACCGCGAAGAGATAGCCGCCTTCATCAAGAGTGAACTGCTTGCCAAAGACCTGGTAAAAGATCCTATCGTAACTGTAGAATATATGAACCTTTGTATTTCCGTTTTGGGAGAAGTGGCACAACCCGGTCGTTACAGTATCGACCGTGATAAAGTAACCCTGCTCGATGCCATCAGCATGGCAGGCGATCTGACCATCTACGGCAAGCGCGAAAAGGTGCTTGTACTGCGCGAGGAAAACGGTGTACAGCGTGTGTATGGTGTCAATCTCTGTTCGGCAGAGTACCTCTACACTTCTCCGGTATATTACCTCCGTCAGAACGATGTGGTATACGTAGAGCCTAACAATGTGCGTGCCCGCCAGGCTACCGTAAACGGAAACAACGTGCGATCTACCTCCTTCTGGTTGTCACTTGCTTCGTTCCTGACGACTATCGGTGTATTGATTTTCAAATAATCCCCAAATATAGTTCTTATGAGTATCCAACAAAATAATAATCCCGTCTCCAAGGCGGACGATTTTATCCGCATTCAGGATTTATATTACCTCTGTCTTGCCCGGTGGAAATGGTTTGTTCTTTCCCTGATAGTCTGTCTGGGTGTTGCAGCTGCCTATTTGCTGAAGACTCCACCGGTATATACCCGTACAGCCTCTTTACTCATCAAGGAAGAGTCGAAGGGACAGTCTCTTTCTGCCGATGTCGGTTCAGCTTTTGCTGAAATGGGTCTGTTCCAGCAGAACACCAATGTAAACAATGAACTGGTTTCGCTACAGTCGCCGGCGGTGATGTACGACGTAGTAAAGCGTCTGCACCTGGAAGTAGACTATACTACCGAAGGACGTTTCTATCCGCAGGTCCGTTACGGGCAGAATCTGCCTCTTACCGTAAGCTTTGCCGGACTGGAGGATAACGAAACAGCCCAACTGACTGTTGAAGCGGTTCATCCGCAGGGAGTGAAACTGGCGGCTTTTGTACGCAACGGCGAAAAGCTGGAAGGAGAAGTAGCAGGAGCCTTGAACGATACTTTAGTAACTCCTTTGGGAAAAGTCGTAGTTCGTCCGGCTGTCTCCTATGCCAGCTGGCGGCAGGAAGCCGTTCCGCTCACTGTAACCCGTTCGGCTGTAAATACAGCCGTGAGCCGCTATTCATCCGGGCTGAGTGTCGCATTGCAGAACGAAAAGACCACTATTGTCGACCTGACCTTTCAGGATGTCTGCACCCAGCGTGCCGAGGAAGTGCTGAATACCGTGATAGACGTATACAATGAAAATTGGATCAGAGACAAGAATCAGATAGCGGTCAGTACCTCCATGTTTATTAACGACCGTTTGGGGGTAATTGAAGGTGAATTGGGGCATGTGGATGAAAATATTTCTACCTTCAAAAGTGAGAACCTGCTGCCCGACGTACAGGCAGCCTCACAGCTCTATATGACAGAGAGCAGTCAGGCTAAGTCGCAGATCATGACCCTAAGTACCCAGCTTTCCATGGCACGCTACATTCGCAATTACCTGACCGGCGCATCCAGCCGTAACCAGCTGCTGCCAGCCAACTCCGGTCTGGAGAGTGCCAATATCGAAAACCAGATATCAGAGTACAACAACCTGCAGTTGCAGCGCAACAACCTGGTGGCAAACAGTAGCGAGAAAAATCCGCTGGTAAAAGATATGGACGAATCGCTCCGCTCCATGCGAGGCAGTATTGTCAGTTCGGTAGACAACCTGATAACAACCCTCAACACCCAGATACGCAGTCTGGAGAAAAGCGAGCAGCAGGCAACCGAACGTATCGCCGCCAACCCCTCGCAAGCCAAATACCTGTTGTCGGTGGAACGCCAGCAGAAAGTAAAGGAATCCCTTTACCTCTTTCTGCTGCAGAAGCGTGAGGAAAACGAACTTTCGCAGGCATTTACTGCCTACAATACCCGTATCATCACCCCGCCTACAGGCTCCATGATGCCGACGGCTCCGCTGAAGAGAAACATTCTGCTCGTAGCCTTTGCTCTGGGACTTTTGATTCCTACAGTAATTGTCTTTCTGCAAGAAACCCTGAATACCCGCATCCGCGGCAGAAAAGATCTGGAAAGCCTTACCATTCCGTTTGTGGGAGAAATTCCCCTGTATGGCAAGGTAAAACGTTCCGGTCTGTTCCATCAGAAAGTAACTCCGCTTACCGAAACCCGGATAATCGTGAAGGAAGGCAGCCGCGATGTGGTAAACGAAGCCTTCCGTGTACTGCGTACCAACTTGGAGTTTGTATCCGGTGAGAATAGTAAAGGGCAGGTTATCCTGATGACTTCCTTCAATCCGGGTAGCGGTAAAACCTTCCTTACCGTTAACATTGCAGCTACACTGTCTTTGAAAGGAAAACGTGTACTGGTCATCGACGGTGACCTCCGTCGCGGTTCCACTTCGGTTTATGTAGGTTCTCCGCATGTGGGACTGAGTAACTACCTTGCCGGAAAGATACAGCACATCGAAGAAGCCGTTGTACCTGCATCCGAAGAGATCCGTTTCGATGTCCTGCCTATCGGAACCATCCCTCCCAATCCTACGGAATTACTTGTGGGTGAACGTCTGCAGAACCTGCTTGCCGGACTCCGTACTCGTTACGACTATATCCTGATAGACTGTCCGCCTATAGAGTTGGTGGCCGATACCCACATCATTGAAAAATATGTAGACCGCTCCATCTTCGTGGTACGTGCCGGTCTGCTGGAACGCAGTATGCTGCCCGAGCTGGAAAACCTCTATACCGGACAGAAATTCAAGAATATGGCAGTCATCCTGAACGGAACCGAGGGAAGCGGTACTTACCGTTACGGCTACCGCTACGGTTATCATTACGGTTACGGATCCGGCTATCATTACGGAAACGAAAAACAGAAATAACAATGAGCTGGTGGTGGCCCTTTCAGCAGAAACAGACACTGGCAGAAAGCGGAATCCTGCGGGGAATGACCGACTATCACTGCCACCTGCTTCCAGGTGTAGACGACGGCGTACAGACCTTTGAAGAATCCCTGGAGATTCTGCAACTGTATGAGCAGTTAGGTATTTGTGAAGTTTGGCTAACTCCCCATGTGATGGAAGACATTCCTAATACTACTGCCGGGTTACGTAGCCGATTTGAACAGTTATGTAGCCGCTATGCCGGAAACATCCGACTACATCTGGCGGCCGAATACATGCTCGACAATCTCTTTAAGGAACGCCTTGCCCACCGTGACCTGCTTCCTTTGGGAAAAGCGGGTAGTCACCTGTTGATAGAAACTTCCTATTTCAATCCGCCTGTAGACCTGTATTCCATGCTTGAGAAAATCAAGTCAGCCGGATACCATCCGGTACTGGCACATCCCGAACGGTATGTCTATATGGGAGAAAAAGATTATTACCGATTGAGAGAATCAGGCGTGATGTTCCAGTCGAATTTACCATCATTGGCTGGCTGTTACGGAAAACATGTACTTCATAATATCCATTATCTTGTAGCACAGGCATATGCCGATGTATGGGGGAGTGATACGCATCGGTTACAGAGCTGGAAGGAAGTAATAAACTCTCCCTGTCAGATAAAAGAGATTTCAATAATGAATAAGATATGAAAGGCATAGTCTTAGCTGGTGGTAGCGGAACCCGCCTCTACCCCATTACAAAAGGAGTAAGCAAGCAGCTGCTCCCCGTATTCGATAAACCGATGATCTATTACCCGATCTCGGTACTGATGCTTGCAGGCATCCGTGAAATTCTGATTATCTCCACTCCATTCGACTTGCCGGGATTCAAGCGTCTGCTGGGTGACGGCAGTGACTTGGGTGTACGCTTTGAGTATGCAGAACAACCTTCACCCGACGGACTGGCTCAGGCATTTATTATCGGCGAGAAGTTTATCGGCAACGACAGTGCTTGCTTGGTACTGGGGGACAATATTTTCCACGGCGCAGGACTGACCGGATTATTGCAGGAAGCGGTCCGTACGGCAGAAGAAGAAAAGAAAGCTACGGTATTCGGCTACTGGGTGAGTGATCCGGAACGCTACGGTGTAGCTGAGTTTGACAAGGATGGAAACTGTCTTTCGATCGAAGAAAAACCGGCTCAGCCGAAGTCAAACTATGCGGTAGTGGGTCTTTATTTCTACCCGAACAAGGTAGTAGAAGTAGCCAAGAATATCAAGCCGTCTGCACGTGGCGAGTTGGAAATTACTACCGTAAACCAGGAGTTCTTAGCCGACAAGGAACTGAAAGTACAGACACTGGGACGCGGATTTGCCTGGCTCGATACAGGTACGCACGACTCACTGAGTGAGGCTTCTACATTCATCGAAGTGATTGAAAAGCGTCAGGGACTGAAGATTGCCTGTCTGGAAGGCATTGCTTTCCGTCAGGGATGGATTACAGCCGATAAACTGAGAGAACTGGCACAGCCTATGTTGAAAAACCAATATGGCCAATATCTGCTACACGTAATAGAAGAAGTGGAGCATACGGGTAAAAGCAATCTGGACTATTAAAGAAAACCCCAAGAAACAATCATGGAAAATTTTAAACGCAATATCATAGTAACCGGTGGAGCGGGCTTCATCGGCAGTCACGTAGTACGTCTGTTTGTAAACAAATATCCGGAATATCGCATCATCAATCTGGATAAGCTGACTTATGCAGGTAATCTAGCCAACCTGAAAGATATAGAGGACAAACCGAACTATACGTTTGTAAAGGCTGACATCTGCGACTATGAAAAGATGCTGGAGCTGATGCAGCAGTATCACGTAGACGGTATTATTCATCTGGCAGCTGAAAGTCACGTAGACCGCAGTATCAAAGATCCGTTTACCTTTGCACGTACTAACGTAATGGGTACACTGAGTCTGCTTCAGGCTGCAAAGGTGTATTGGGAAAGCCTGCCTGAAAAATATGAAGGCAAACGCTTCTACCATATCTCTACCGATGAGGTGTACGGTGCACTGGAAATGACGCACCCCGAAGGTGTGAAGCCTCCGTTCACTACAACGGCTTCTTCGTCTGAACATCATCTGGCATATGGTACGGAATTCTTCTATGAAGATACGAAGTATAATCCGCACAGTCCGTATTCGGCTTCGAAAGCCAGCAGCGATCACTTTGTACGTGCTTTCCACGATACATACGGCATGCCGACCATAGTTACAAACTGCTCGAACAACTACGGTCCGTATCAGTTTCCGGAAAAGCTGATTCCACTGTTTATTAACAATATTCGTCACCGCAAGCCATTACCTGTATACGGCAAGGGTGAGAATGTACGCGACTGGCTGTATGTAGTAGATCACGCACGTGCCATCGATGTAATTTTCCATAACGGAAAGATTGCCGAAACGTATAATATCGGTGGGTTCAATGAATGGAAGAATATCGATATTATCAAGTTAGTAATCAATACAGTAGACCGTCTGTTGGGCAGAAAGGAAGGTGAAGATATGGATTTGATTACATACGTAACCGACCGTCTGGGACATGATATGCGTTATGCTATCGACTCTACTAAACTGCAGAAGGAACTGGGTTGGGAACCAAGCTTACAATTTGAAGAAGGTATCGAAAAGACGGTACGCTGGTATCTGGATAATCAGGAATGGACAGATAATCTCATTAAAAGAGAAAAATTAAATTAATTCTCATTATTAGAAGTAAATGTATAATTGATGTTAGAAAATAGTTCTATAACAAAAGGATTTGCTTGGACAGCTTTTGAAACCTATTCGACTCAATGTATAATGTTTTTAGTAAGTATTGTAATGGCTCGCTTGTTATCTCCGAGTGATTATGGACTTATTGGAATGATTACTGTCTTTTTATGTATTGCTGATATTCTAATTGATTCAGGATTTACACAAGCTTTAATTCGTAAACAAGAGTGTCAAAAACAAGATTATTCTACAGTCTTTTATTTCAATATAATTATTAGCTGTTTTATTTTTACTATATTGTATTTTACAGCCCCCTTAATTGCGAATTTCTATAAAATTCCGTTATTAACAAATATAACACGTGTTATGGGATTGACTTTTGTCATTTCTTCCCTAGGAGCTGTCAGTAATACAATTTTGATAAAAGAGTTAATGTTTAAAAAAAAGGCTCTTATCACTTTTGTTTGTTCTGTTTTTTCTGGCATAATTGGTATTTACTTTGCAACGCGAGTTCGGGATAAGGATTGCGTAAAAAATAGGGTAAAACGAGCTAAAATAG
>OOAO01000066.1_pt1 | contig 116501 bp, 92 predicted proteins | sample 1671821 | NCBI WGS metagenome assembly OOAO01 (sample SAMN06348196, study PRJEB24527) | human gut metagenome | biome: human gut; feature: ankylosing spondylitis patient; material: feces | host: Homo sapiens | place: China | collected 2015-10 | reverse complement strand
GGGTCATTAGGGTAAAACCCTAATCCCCTCGGGAGAGCCCACAACTACGTAAGCGGAGCGTGTAGTTATAGTGGGCTATATCAATGGCAAGCCATTGTCTGCAAACTCCAGCCTACGGCTTCCGCTCTCCTCCGTCAGGGAGGTTTTTCATCATCGTTGCCGATTGGAGATGCACCGACCAGCACAAGGTCTAAATCGTCTATCAGTTTTTGCAGGACGGGATTCTTCTCTATCATCCGCTGGAGGATTCTCTCAGCCTCGACCAAGTGGTTGGCTGTACTCATCACCTTGCCCTCCCGTATCTGAAAGATAATCCAATCGGCTATGTCGATATGGGCTTCTTTTTGTTTCGGGGTGGCATTCCTTTCGATGATGTCCGAAACCACCACCTTACAAAAGTACATGCTCTCGGCTCGCTGTTTCCACTCGGCATAAGCATCGGCATCGGGAAAGAGAAGCACGGTTCGCCCTGACAGTACACGGAGTTTCTCTTCTCTCATCTGACTCTTACCACCCGTAGCCAGCCATACATAATCGGGGAAGATAGCAGAACCGATAACGGCACTCTTCTCGGATTCCACCAAGACCACCACCTTGTCGGGATGCGTTTTCAACAAGTGTTCCCCGAAAAGGCATTGGGATAGTTGCCAATCCTCTGCCAACACACGCTGCTTTTTCAATATGCTGTGTATCCAGTTCACTGCCGATGTCTGTCCTCCCTTGATACGGTGTCCGTCTTCGGGATTGTACTGCATCACCTTTCCCGTGCGTACCTTGCCCGTCCTGTCTATCTGCCAAAAGATAACAGAGCCGTCACGGGTAGCCCCCAAACGGTATTCCTCCAACAACCGCTTCAACACCTCTTTCGCCTTGTCGCCATAGTAGGAAGTAAGGAGTGTGAAGAGGAAACGGAAGAAATTGCTACGCTCGCTTTGCGACTTCTCCACATAGTGAGGGGGAATATAGCCGATGGCTGTCGGCTTACTTTGCTGCTTCACTTTCTTCTGCTCTGCTCTTTGCCTGTCAAAAGAGAAATCATTGGTAGTTCTGTGTTCAGGATGCTCTTGAAAATACTCTTTCGGAGTGTAGTGATACCCACAACCGCTTTCGTGGTTACATCTGCCGACCGATGGATGCAACGGCACATTATTTTCGTCCACGTAATAGACGAAAGAATGCCTGTCTCCGCATTTGGGGCAGGTATGCCGTGTTGCCGTTCCTTTATACTTCTGTAATGAATAATTGCCCATAGCTTAGTCCGTTTTTGATGGTTGATTGTCGGCTGTCCCATCCTGTCCCATTGTCCCACACTCTAAGGGTTGGGACAGTGGGACACTTGGGACACCTGCGTTTTTACTCTCTTTGCTGCGCTGGATGATACGGTTTACGGTGGACTTGCCACAATTCACCTGTGAGGCTATCTCCCTGACGGACTTGCCCGATTGGGAGAGTTGCAGAATTTGGCAATCCCTTTGGCTTGATTCATTGTCGCCCAATTTTTTCAAGTGTTCCTTTTCCGTGGAATAGCCCCTGAACACGAACTGCAAGAAAGCATCCACCTTGTCAATCTCGTAAACGATTACATTATCCGCATCATGAGAGAACGTGCCATAGCGCACTTTAAGCTGCTTCACATAGCGAAGCCCTCCGTCTTGGGCACTTTTTCCAATGGTGAACACGCTGTCAAAGAAATTGTAGAGCCGTTTGCTTCCGGCAAGGTCGTTGGATGTGATGGGACAATCCAAAGAGCGTTTGGGCGTATGTGCTAGGACAAGGATAGAGAGCGCATATCTCTTTTTGAGATTGTTCAGCTGAATCATCAGCCGTCCTGCGGCATCGCCTTTCTCCATGGCGCAACACAGGTAGGTAAGATTGTCAATGATGAAAATCTTGCAGTCGGTCTGCACAGCCATCTGTTCAATGCCGCCTATGATAGCTTCCTCAAAGTTGGCATCCAAAAGCTGGTTGCAGTCAATAGACACCCGATAGAGTTTGTCGGGAAAGGTGTAGAGCTCTCCATGCTCGTTGGTATAGCGGAGCTGGAACTGCTTTTCGGACAGTTCAAAGTCCAGATACAGCACATTGTCGGTTCGGGCGATGCGGTCGGCTATCTGCACGGCAAGGATGGACTTGCCCACGTTGGAATCGGCAAACAAGCAGGAGAGTTCCCCCTCGTACCAAAAGCTGTCCCACAGCGCACGGGGCGTAGGCAATAACGATGCTTCAAGAATGGTTTGGTTTGCCGTCTTGATATTCATCATGCCTACACTGTCGGGCATACCGTTATGCGCTTGGGATGCTTTTGTGAGGTCGCCACGTATCAGGTTGATATAGTTCTTATCCTCTTCCATATCATTCACCAGTTACGTGGGTTGGGCTTGCGACGGTGGGAAGAGGATAAGGACTTGTTCAGTTCCTCGTCTGACAACGGTATGGGATTCTTTCGGGCGGTTTCCAGCCACTTGTCCAGTTCGTCACGGTAAAGGCAATAGCGTTTGCCGGGCTTGGTGGCAGGGATTGTCCCTTCTGACAGTTTCATGTAGAGCGTACCCTTAGGGATACCTAAATACTCTGCTGCCTCGTCCACAGACATGGGCACGTGGGTGTCCACCGTTTTGGCATTGTTCACACTGCGCTGCTCGGCGAGCAGGCTTTTCAGGCTCATCACTTCGTCTCGAAGCTGAGCGACAACCTCGGGGAGGTCGTTGAAGGTAAGAATTGATTTTTCCATTCGCGTACTCGTCTCTTTTGTAAGACTTGGCGCAAAGGACTGAAATGATATATCCGTGAATATCTCCACGACACGTCATTGCAAAATAATTCCCGAATAATTAAGCCCAGCCATAAATGACGGGTAAAATTACTCGGGAAACGATGTAAAACAGGCGGTTATGAGTTACCGGATGGTTGTCGTTGGTGTCGTGATTATCCTAATTCCGCACATAATCCTCGGGATAGTGGAAATCAAGTTTGCCGTTTTCGGGTTCATCAATGGGAATTTCCGTCTTTAACGGCTCTACCTTGAAATTCTTGATGGTTGATAAGTCTGTATCAGCAAACGATTTCGGGAAAAGGGCTTTGATGAACTTGGCACGGTTATCCCCATTGTAGTATCTCTTGTACAGGAAACGCTCAGAGATATTCCATACGAAGTGACGGAGTGGAATGTTGTTGATGTCTTTGGTAAACGGTCTTTGTATGGGCTTCGGGGTATAAGTGTTAAGATTCATCCATTTGTCCACCTCAGTACAGATGTGGTTCACGGTTTCTTGGTCGGCAATGCGAGGCAGGTAATAATGGCAATACTCCATGACCATGCGGATGCGCTCTTCCTTTTCCCGTTGCTCTCTGCTTGCGTAATTGGCACGGTTCTTTTCGTGAAGATCCGGGGCGATAGTAAGCTCTATCGGTTGTGTTTGGATAAGTGTCTCTTCTTTTGTCGGGGATGATTCGGGTACAGGCTCAGGGACTGATGTAGGTCCAGGCACAGATGTGGCTTCTTCAAGTGTATTTTGTGACAGTTCTTCCTGCACCTCTATGGCTTCGGCAATCGTTTCTTTCTTGCCGAACTTGATTTTGTAGATTTCGTATGTATCAAAGATAAGTGTCTGAAAGGAGAGATAGAGCAACCATCCCAACAGGTTACAGCATACGAATACTATCCACCTGACAAAGTTGTCTTGGTTGAAGCTGTCCGCTATTACCAGCGTGGCAATGGAAGATATTAGGACGATGGCGAAGCCGACAAAGCCCAAGATGATGTATTTGTCCTTGATTGATGATTCCATATTTCGTTGAGAGATTGAATGTTCCTGTATTATTTTGTGCAAAGTTAATGCTATTTTTCCCAATTACTGCCCGTTATTTGCGGTTAGAACGGTCTTTTTCAATGTATTTCACGAAATGTCATCATATCATACTCTGTTTCATACTCTGAGGGGCTTATAAATGGTGGCATCAAGCCAAAAACATAGAGGGGCGATTATAGCCTTGTAGCCATAACCGCCCCTCTGAATACCTGTCAATGTGAGACATTTATGCCTCCTTGCGCTTCAAGGTTATCTTGTCCACCACCTGACACATCTGCTGCGCTGCTATCTTGGAATAGATTTGTGTGGTGGTAATGTTCTTATGTCCGAGATAGGCTTGGATGACAGCCATGTCCGTTCCCATTTCCACGTGCAGGCTTCCGAAGCTGTGGCGGGTACAGTGAAAGGTGATTTTCTTGGTTATCCCTGCTGCCGTGAGCCACCGTTGGAGTGGTCCTTGCAGCATCTTGTCCTTGAAATCCTCAAAGATAAGTCCCTCGCCCCGTTCTCCCAGCAGTCCATAGGCTTCATCACTGATGGGGTTATGCACTATTTCTTTGGTTTTCTGCATACGGGTGGTAACGAACATCCTGCCGTTGGTGTATGGTTGTATCTGCTGCCACGTGAGCTGTCTGATGTCGCTCTTTCTCAGTCCCGTAAGACAGGCGAAAAGAAAAGCTTTTTTCAAGACCTCCTCCTCACAGGGTGTTTCGGCAAGCCGTATCAGTTCCTCTTGGCTCAAATGCTCCCTGATGGTGGGAATGCACTCGATGCGGTCTAAGAAGCCGTTTGGGTTCTCCTTTATCTTCCTGTCACGGTAAGCGGTGTGCAGCACGGCACGGAAAGTTGACCAATAGCCTGCTGCGGAGTTGATGTGCAGCTTTTGGTTGGTGTGGATGGATTGGGGTGCATCAAGCAGGTATTCCATGAACTTGCGGCACAAATCCACATCCACCTCCTCAAAGGTGCATTTGCCGTTCACGAACCGCTGGAAATGCTTGTATACGTGCTGCCACTTGATATTCTTGCGGTCAGCCAGTCCTTTGAAATAGGCAAGGAAATCGCCCTTCATCTTGGTCTTGTCAAAAAAGCCGTTGTTTTCATTGAAAATGGCTTCGTAGCGCTGGTTGCGCAGGATGACCGCTTTCTTCATCATGCGTGCGTTGAAGTCCCGTTCCTGCTGGTTTGCAGGTTTGGCGAAGATGTAAATTCCTAAGGCTTCACGTGTAATCACTCTCATGGTGACATTGTCACGGTAGCCGGGATAGTAGTCAAGGCATAGTGAATACTGTGTCCCGTTCTTAATCTTGCGCTTACGCAAGGTAACTGTTTTGCATTTACTCATAATAATTATGTTTTAATTGGTTGTATACATTTTGGAGTTGTATCCATGTTTCCGATGGCAAAGGAACAACGTGAAATATCCGTGAATACCTCCACGATACATCATTTTGAAATAATTTTCGATAATCCCGATTTTTCACGGTTATTTGTTCCTTTCAGCCATGACACGCTCCACATCTGAGCGCAAAAGCAGGTTTTTCACACCCACCTTTATCTTTTCGATGTGCTTCACCTTGACGATATGGCAGATGTTGGCTGACGAAAGACCATAGATTTGCTGCACCTGCTCAACGGTATAGTAGCGTTCATCGTTCACAAGGTCAGTTCTGCGGAGTTCGTTCAAATGTGATTTGGAGTAATAGGTACGCCCGTACTCTCTTTTAGTGGGTATCTTATGGCGATAGGTGTAGGCACGGAGTGCGGTCGGCTTCATGCCGAACAGTTCCTCCACCTCCTCGGTCAGTAGCCAGTCGGTAATTTCGCTAATATCAACTGCCACACCGAAAAACTCGTCAATATGCTTCTTGCTGTAATAGTTCTTTCCTGCGATACGGCAGATGGGGATATGGTTACGCTTGGCGGAAGTGTAAAGCCATGACTGCTTTACCTTAAAAAGGGACATCACCTCCTCGCCCGAATAGAAGTCCAACACTTCTTCGCTTTCCTTTTCCCTTTTTTCTCTTTTGGCAGGTAAGGAAGATGAAGATGATTTCCTTGGTGTGGAGGTGTTGCCGGGCAGGATGCGGTGATAGGGATTGCCCTCCAACATCTGCTCGATGTCGGCTCTGCGGATGAATGCCATGCGGTTGCTGATGCGTGAGGCTTTCAGCTTGCCGATGGCTACAAGTTTGTAAATGTACTGTCGGGAACAGCCCATGAGGATGGCTGCTTTGGAAAAGGTGAGATACTCCTGATGCTGTATCTCCATCAAGGGTTGGGCGACTTTGAAGAGGTTGTTCTTCTGCATCACTCTGGCTCGTTTGGCTTCTGCCTGACAAGCCTCACTGCAATATCTTTGCATACCGCTTCGGGTTACAAAGGACTTGCCGCAAAAACTGCATTTTCTGGTTGCTTTCATACCGTTTTATCGTTTAATGGTTCATTTCTTCAATCCTATATCTCTGAAATGGTAAACGGATGTGAACGGAAGTCAACCATTGTCGCTTTTCTACACAGTGTGACTGTTTCCGCATATCGGGGCGGTTATTGTCGCTTGTCGTAAACGGTTGTAAACCCTTGTCAACTGTCTGCACGGTGTGACAAAAAACAAGCCCCGCAAATTCTCCACGTCAGAAATACGTCTCAAAAATATGTGGAAATTTGGGAAGCGACAAATGGCAACCGAAAAGTGTTAAATTTTAGAATATGCTGGTAATTAAAGATTTACACTCGGATATTTCTGATTAGTTTTGGTTGTTCTATGGTTATAAATACAATTGGAGAATATTGATGGGTATATTAATGCGCTGATGAAATACTGGTTAAGTCGAAACACTATTCAAATAATTGAAGATGCAGATAAATTACCATCTGTAAAAGAACGAATGGAATTTATTGGCAATGCGGTAATCAATAGGTCACACAAAAGTGAACAAGTGATACGGGCTTGGAGCTTTTCTAATCCAATTGTAAAAAAGTATATTCAACAAGTTGATGATTTACGGATTGACTATTCCACTAAACTAAGAGTACTGTTAGGTATGTCGGAAGAAGAAGCTAAAAATACTTCTGTTTTGGAATATGCAATCTTCGTTGGAATGCAACAGTTGTATCCTGATATGAATAAAAAGGATTTGGAACAGCTTTATATGTTCTATTGCCAAAAACTTCAAATAACGAAGTCAAATGAAACCATATAACAAAGAGGAACCAAAAAAGATTCAGGTATGTAGGATGTTCAATAACATTGCTCCTTGCTACGATAGAATATGTCACATTCTATCGTTTAATATAGATAGGTTTTGGAGGAAACGATTAGTGAAACTTGTTTCCGAAAGAAAACCGACTAACATTGTTGATATAGCTACTGGAACAGGTGATGTAGCAATAAGCATGGCAACAAACATACCAACCTCGCAAATAGTTGGAATTGACTTGTCGGAAGAAATGCTGAAAGTTGCACAGCAGAAAATTGAGCGTTTGAGTATTAAGCCCAACATAAGGTTTTTATGTGAAGACGCTGAAAATCTGTCGCTTTCCAGTAATACTTTTGATGTAGTAACAATTTCATTTGGGATAAGGAATTTTGAAAATATAGATAAAGGGCTATCGGAATGCCACCGGATTTTGAAAGAGGATGGAAGTCTATTTGTTATGGAATTTTCAACGCCTAAACATAAAGTATTTAATATATTGTATCGCTTTTACTCGAAACATATTCTACCCTTAATTGGTCAGGTAATATCAAATGACGATAAGGCGTATAAATATCTTCCCGAATCAATCGTAGAGTTTGAACAAGAGCATGAATTTACCAAATTATTACAAAATAATGGTTTTGATAGTTGTACATCTATATCATTATCAAATGGTATCGCTCACATTTATATCGGTGTTAAATCTAAAATATAGATAATATGAACAAGGCTAAAATACATAATGGCAGTTTAATTAATAATTACCTCCCTGCTGACTATTTGGACTCTTTCTCTAAAGAGGTTGTAGTAAAAGAAAACATTACGCCTGATGCTTTCTTTGATATGACATTCAATCAATTTCCTTGTTGGATAAATGGGTTGTTGAAATTGAGGAATGCGCTTGTCAAACCTTTAGGTTTAGACACTAAGAGTCGTTTTTCCGATTCTGTGTGTGAAAAGAATGCGAACGAAATAATTTGGGGAATGCCCGACAAGCATCTAAATTTTCATGTTTCAATGTGGTGTGGAGAGTTTCACGATAATAAACAGGAGTTATGTATTACAACCGTTGTGAAATTTAATAACACACTCGGAAAGCTGTATTTCTTTGTGATACAGTTTTTTCATGGTATAATCATTCGCTCACTTTTGAATAATATTCAAAAGAAACTTTATGATAAATGATAATACACATTAGTAAATTCTATATTTGAACATAAGAATGAAACAAATATCAGATGAAATAATATTTAAAATCAATATAGAGATGGAAACATCCTGTATAGATAGTGATGTATCTTCAGATAAGGCTCTATATATGATTAATTTCATCAGACCTTTATTTGAAGGACTAAGAGAGTTTATCCATCAATACACTTTTCAGGATGCGAATGAAGAAATATCATTTTTCAAAAACACTAAACCATTCATATTAAGTAAACTAATATATTTCAATGATATATATTTGCTTGAATTAAGAAAACCGAATGGTAGCAAAGAGGTTCTTAAGGAGTATTATAAGAAAAAGCAAACAGCTATAACTGAATTTTGTAATGCTAATCTTGACTTCTACCAATATTATCGCTCTAAAGCTACACACTTAGACAAATATTACTTCCTTAGAGGACATGAGAATTACAAACTATGTCATAATTGTGGTATGTTTGATAAAGACCCTCTGTTTTCAACTTGTTGTGACCATAGGGTCGCTAAAATGTTAGCTTATGATATGTTGGAAATTTATCTCCAACAGCGATTGCAAAATATCGAAAAGCAAGAAGTAATGGAATATAGCCGGGCTTCACTACCGGATAATCCTTTTCGATGGACTGCTCCCAAAGTAGCGGCTATCGAATTAGGCTATTCAATATATGCAGCGGGTGTTTTGAATAATGGCAATGCAGACATCAAGGAGATAATGACCTATATCGAAGCATCTTTTAAAATAGACTTAGGGGATTATTATAGAACTTATCTTGCTATGCGGGAAAGGAAAAGGGACAGAACGCCATTTCTGAATAATCTTATACAAAAGTTGCTCCGCAAGATGGATGAAGACGATAACATCTAATAAATATCCAAACTAAAAAAAACAACCAAGTTTATACCAACTTGGTTGTTTTTTTATACCTTATTTTTTAAGATATACTTCTATCCAAAACACTGTTTTTATCCCTATTATCCTATATTCTACTTCAAAAAATAAATCTACCAACTTGGTTTAAACTTGGCAAGTTAAGTTTTTGAAAGCCCGCACCTTTGCATCCAAACAATTATAGTATAATTATGGATGTAATAACAGTAGAAACAAAAGCCTTTAAGGAATTAATGGCAAAAATCAACGTGATTGCCAATTATGTATTTTCCCGTCAGGACGACTGCAAAGAGAATGAGGATGATATTTGGGTGGATAGTTACGAAGTATGTACTTTCCTGAAAATCAGCGACCGCACCTTGCAACGACTTCGTTCCAAAGGAGAAATCGCCTACTCTACCATCAGGGGACGCAATTTCTATAAAATCGGAGAAATCAAACGGTTGCTGGAAAGCCGTTTAATCAAAAGCAATGACGAATGTATGCGTAACCTGATAACCAACCACAAGCTATATGTTAAGGAAAGACGAAATATTAGAGAGGACAAATAACGGTCTGAACGTATTTAAACATTATATTCCCGGCACGTGGCGGGTCGGTCGTAATTTCCTTAATCCGTTGTATGAGGACAGCAAAGCGTCCTGTAACATTTATTTTGACCGCCGTAGCAATAGTTATAAGCTAAAAGACTTCGGAAATGACGATTATTCCGGCGACTGCTTCTTTTTTGTGGGTATGCTCAAAGGGCTGGACTGTAACAATTCAAGCAGTTTCATAGAAATATTACGGATTATAGACCGGGATTTGTCACTGGGACTTTCAGAGGGAAATCCCATACCTGTGCTTAAAACATTCAAAGAACCGGAAAAGCCTGTACCAGCTCCGGTAGAACGTACTGGCAGACCGTACACATTTAAGGAAAGGAAACTTACCGCTTCCGAACTGGAATACTGGCAACAATACGGCATTACCCCTGAAATACTGGAACAGTATAAAGTCTGTTCAGTGGTTCAGTTCCAAAGTGAAAATGCGGATGGCAATCCGTTTTCTTATTCTTCCACTAAGGAAGAACCCATTTACGGGTATAAGAACAAGCGTTTCATCAAACTGTACAGACCGTTTTCCAAGACCCGCTTTCTATATGGCGGAAACATTGGCGAAAGCTATTGCTTCGGGCTGGAACAATTACCCAGTAAAGGCGATACCCTGTTTATTACGGGCGGGGAAAAAGATGTCATGTCACTGGCAGCGCATGGTTTCCATGCGATTTGCTTCAATAGCGAAACGGTAACTGTTCCGCCGAACATCATTTATAAACTTACATTCCGGTTTAAACATATCATATTGCTTTACGATATGGATGCTACCGGAGTGGAAAGCGCAAAAAAGCATGAGAAACAACTCTGTGAATACGGTGTGAAGCGGTTGCTTCTCCCTTTGCAGGGGACAAAAGCAGAAAAGGATATTTCCGATTATTTCCGGGCGGGCAACAGCCGAGAAAATTTCATCAAACTATTTATCGACTTTTTAGATACAATCTATAATGAAACAATGACTATGCTTAAATCGTGTGAGATTGATTTTAATAATCCTCCGGCAAAAGCGCAGGAAATTATTTCGGCGGGTGACGTTCCACTGGGAACACAGGGGAACTTGTGCTGCATCACTGGCGGAGAGGGAACAGGGAAAAGTAACTATGTGGCTGCACTGGTGGCAGGTTCAATCCGTCCGGCGGATATTCAGATTGATACGCTGGGTATCAATGTAAGTGAGAACACAAAACATAAAGCCGTCCTGCTTTATGATACGGAACAATCGGAAGTACAACTGTTCAAGAATGTAACCAACCTGATAAAGAGGGCGAAACAGACAGACAAGCCGGATGAATTTAAGGCTTTCTGCCTTACGGGTATGTCCCGTAAAGAACGACTTCACGCCATTGTTCAGAGCATGGACAGGTATTATTTCCAATATGGGGGTATTCAGTTGGTAGTGATAGATGGCATTGCAGACCTTGTAAGATGTGCCAATGACGAAGCGGAAAGCGTGGCAATCATAGATGAACTTTACCGACTGGCGGGAATATATAAGACCTGCATCATTTGTGTGCTGCATTTCATACCCAATGGCTTAAAGCTCCGGGGGCATTTAGGCTCGGAACTGCAACGTAAAGCGGCTGCCATCCTTTCGATAGAGAAAGACGAAGACCCGGCTATGTCTGTGGTAAAAGCCCTGAAAGTTCGCGATGGAAGCCCGTTAGATGTTCCTTTAATGCTCTTTTCGTGGGATAGGGCAGCCGGAATGCACCTTTACAGGGGTGAAAAGCCACGAGAGGAAAAAGAGAAACGCAAGGAAAAGGAACTGGTCGGGGTTGCCCGTGACGTGTTCGGCAGACAGGAACATATTACCTATATAGACTTGTGCGAACAGATACAACAAATTTTGGATGTGAAAGAACGCACCGCAAAAAGTTATATCCGCTTCATGCGGGAACGGGACATTATCATCAAAGACCCGTCCAACCAAAGTTATTTTATGATTGGTTTAATTTAATCAGGCAGCCTTATGTATATAGATAAAGACGTTTTTACCGCATGGATGGAACGTATCATGGATAGGTTCGATATGCAGGACAAGAAGATAGACCGGGTAATAAAAGGACGTAATTGTTTGGACGGGGAAGAACTGCTGGATAATCAGGACTTGTGTCTGCTTCTGAAAGTAGCTCCCCGAACACTGACCCGTTACCGTAAAAAGGGAATACTCCCTTTCCTTATGCTGGACGGTAGATGTTATTACCGGGCAACGGATGTACATAAATTAATCCGGGAGAAAACCGATTAATTTTTTCTTTTCTAATAGCTTTCAATCCTGTTTTGTCGTGAGATAAGGCAGGATTTCTTTTATTGTATGCCGGACTTTTCAGGGATTTGGCTAACTTTGCAAAAGTTACATAGAAAATAACGGCGATTGAACAGTTATCTGTGATTTCGTCTTTATATATAACATATTCGTTCGCAGAACGTCTCAAAGTAGAAAACTGGCACTTTTCAAAGAATAGAGGCTTTTGCGCAATGTCTATGCTATACTTTGGTATAGCGTGGGCTTGCGTGCTTCTATTCTTGGGTATGCCAGTACCTCTACTTTGGAGCAGCGTGAGTTCACGCTTTTTTTGATGTACTGGCGAACAGTTTATAAAAAGTAACTGTTAAATACTCAATTATGAAACATTTAAAAACTTGTATTGCCGTATCTCTCGATGGCTTCATTGCCACAAAGGATAATGAATTGGACTGGATGCCTGAAAACGTGAGTAAAGAAATTGCAGTAGCCTATGAACAATCGAGTGTACTGCTTGCCGGAGTAAATACCTATTCTTATATTTTTGAACATTGGGGCGGATGGCCGCACAAAAGTAAAAAGACTTTTGTAGTGTCCCACTACGACACCAATGTGACCGAAAAGGAGAATGTAACCTTTCTTACCGATATGCCCTTACGGGCAATCAATAAACTTAAATCAAGTTCGGAAACCGATATTCAGATTATTGGGGGCGGTAAGTTTATAACCTCGCTGATTGAAGCGTTCCTACTGGATGAAATAACGCTGTATATCGTTCCGGTCATGCTGGGGGACGGTATCAAGTTTATAGGAAAGACTTTCGGGTCGAAGTGGGAACTGACCGGACACCGGGTGATAGACAATCAGGTCGTTTGCCTGACCTACCAGTATAAAGGAGAATGATTAAAAAAGCACCCGGTGTCCCTCCGGGTGCTTCAACCACAAAAATTTCAATTATAAATCTATCTATAATGAAATTTTCTGTGGCAAATATAACGATTTCCGTCTTATTTCTTCGGTTTGCCTTTCTTTTCAGGGAATACGAAAGTAACATTAAACTGCTCGTCAAAGGCAAGTAAAGCGTCAAAGACTTTGCCGTTCTTGCTTTTAAAGCCTTTGATTAGCCCAGTTTTCCCGGTAGTCACCAGTTCGGTAATCTGTTTGTCCGTTAGCTGTTTGTCGCTCTTGTTACGGAAGATGGTAACGGAACAATCTACATTGGAACATTTGGCGACTTTCGGATAGAAAAGGATGCGCCCGGTCTTGCATTTGGGGCAAATGCAACCACTACCCGAAGTGAAAGAAAGCTGAACGTCCAAAAGTTCAGCCGTAATTTGCCGTGCATACACTTCGATACCTTTGCGGAACGTGTCGGGGTTCATTTCTCCGCTTTCTATTTTGGCAAGCGTGTTTTCCCACATTCCCGTCATTTCAACGTCTGCTATCTTCTTATCCCGGATAATGTTGTAAACGGCAAGCCCTTTCTCGGTCGGGACAAGGTTCTTTTTCTCCCGGACGATGTACTGGCGGGAAAACAGCGTTTCGATGATGGCTGCCCTCGTAGCGGGCGTACCGATACCCGTATCTTTCATGCTGGCTTTCAGGTCGGCGTTTTTCAGTTCCTTACCCGCTGTTTCCATTGAAGAAAGCAAACTGCTTTCCGTGTGTAACGGCTTGGGCTTGGTCTGTTTCTCCAACAGTTCAATGCCGGAAAGCTGTAAACTATCTCCGTCCTGCATGGCGGGTAAAGCGGTGTTATCTTCTCCGTCCTCTTTCTCACCGAATACGGCACGCCATCCGGCAGATTTGGTTACAGACCCTTTGACCGTGAAAAGTGAGCCTGCACATTCCAGTATTACACTGGTAACGTCTTTGACGCATTTTTCAGAAAAGGCTTCTAACATTCTTCCGGCTATCAGTTCATAGATTGCCTGTTCGTCCGCTTCCAGTTTACCGGGCAGGTTTTCCGTTACTATCAAGGCATGGTGGTCTGTTACCTTGCCATCGTTCACGGGACGGGAATTTAAGGCTTTGCCTTTCATCCCGGCAGCATATCCGGCAAAACGGGCGTACTGTTCCAAATTAACAAGACGTTCCGGGATTTCCTCGAACACGTCCTGTGAGATGTAACGGCTTCCTGTTCGGGGGTAGCTGATTAGTTTATCCTCGTATAACTTTTGTGCAATGGATAGGGTTTTGTCTGCGGAAAAATTCAGTTTGGTATTCGCTTCTTTTTGCAGCGTTGTTAAATCATAGAGCAAAGACGGTTCTTGGTTCACTTCCTTACGCTCTACAGTTTTCACCTGAACCATTTTCGCTTCCTTTATCCTTTGCAACGTGTCGATGGCGGCTTGCTGCATATCGTATTTATCTGCGGATAGTGCCGTAAAAGCTATATTATCCTTTGCCGACTGTAATTTCAGTTGCCAATACTTTTGCGGGACAAAGTTCTTGTTCTCCAAAAAGCGGGTGCATATCATTGCCAACGTAGGTGACTGTACCCGTCCCAAAGAGAATATTCCTTGTCCAGCTGCCACGCTTAAAGCCTGTGTACCATTAATTCCTATCAAATAATCCGCTTCGCTGCGTGCCTGTGCCGAAAGGAAAAGGTTATCATACAAGCTACCGTCTTTTAGGTTTTGCAGTCCCTCACAGATTGCCTTGTCCGTAAGGCTGCTTATCCATAAGCGGACAAAAGGCTTGTTGCATCCGATATGCTGGTAAATGTACCTGAATATAAGTTCTCCCTCTCTCCCTGCATCGGTAGCGACAATTATCTTATCCGACTGGTCGAATACTTCTTTGATTACCTTTAGTTGTTTTAATGCGCCGGGGTCTGCCTTGTACCCTTTTTCCGCTTTTACTTGTCGGGGTGTAAGTTGAAAACTATCCGGGATAATAAGCAGACTTTCCCGACGGAAACTCTGTATGCCGTATGCTTCCGGCATTGCCAAACCTACAAGATGGCCGAACGCCCAGGTAACGAGATACCCGTTACCTGAAAGGTAGCCATCCTGTTTTTCACTCGCTCCTAAAATGCGGGCAATGTCCCTTGCCACACTTGGTTTTTCTCCGATTACTGCAATCATTCTAATTTTGATTTTAATTGTTCCACTTCTTTTTGTCTTAGGATTTTCCGGTCATAGTAGATGTGATAACTATCTACATAAAATTGTCGGTTCTGCTCGTCTATGGCTTTCCAGTTCGTTTTGTAACAGGCAAAGAGAAACAGCACAAAACCGATAACTGGGATAAGGATTAATACCGCTATCATCTTTTGCGTCCCCTGCTTTGTTTTGGTTTGTCCATCTGCTCCTGCTTCTCCTTTTTATCCTGCTTGGTTTTCTGTTTTTCAGTGGGCTTGTCCTGACCCTTTTTCAAAGGTTCTTTCACTTTCTTGGTGGCTTCGTTGGTCTTGCCCTCCGAATTGACCGCTACCTGTGTGCTGTTCTTGCTGGCGGGGGTAATCTCTTTCACAGCTGAACGGTCAAAACTGGGGTTATCACTGTAAAAGCCGAGTTTCTTCTTGTCGTGGTTCACCTGAATGTAAGCATCGTATTCGACCCCTCTCTTGTCTTTTAGCCCGGCAACAAAGATGGTTTTGTCATTGACTAAATCCTGCTGTTGCTGGCGGGATAGCTCTATTCCTGAAATGCTCTTGGGGATGGTTACACCGTCACTGGTGACAAGGTTGTTCGGCTGTTCCTGTTTCTGTCGTTGCTCCTGTGACTGTTTGGCATTGGGATAGATAAATTCCAGACTTTTCTTGTCGGCATTGACCTGAACAGTTGCGGAAAAGGGATTTTTACGGTTGGAAATCATATTTTCAAGGAATACCCCTTTTCCCTCCCGTAAGGCTTGCTGCTGTTCCTTGTTCAATTTGACACCCTTTATTTCATCAGGGATTTGGACGCTGCTTGCACGCATGGAAACCAGTTCATTTGTTACCTTATCCACGCTGACAAAAGAGGGTATCATCTCTCCGGTGATATAGTTTTTCAGGTTCACTATCCGTCCCATATTGCCCGTTTCAAGAAGATTGGCTTTATCCTCTTTGGAAAATTCATGCCCGAAGAACGGGCGTTCAAGTTCCGGCTTTTGGCGGATGCCGTGTATCGCCAAAACCACATTCCCGTCCTTATCATGCCGGAAAGACAGGCGTGCGTCCAGTTTCATAATGGCGGAATTGTAGTTTCCTGCGATGGAGAACGCACCGGGTGACTTGTACCCCCTTAGCATGGGTTCTAAAGCCTTTGCCTTTTCAAGCTGTTCTTTGGAAAGCCCGAAGTTTTTCAGAGCTTCCCAGTCCACTTTGTCAGGGTCGATAACATACTTGCTTTTGTCAGGTTGCTGCGGTGCTTGTGCCGTTGCTTCCTGCTGCGGTTGCTGTTGTGTTTGGTTCGGTTGTTCGTTCTTCACCCCCTGTTTCAGCGTTTCGGGTGTTACCCGGTAACGTTCTATCTCTGCTTCATTCTTGGCGGTCGGATGGTCGAAGTTGTCCCTGATTATCGGTGTAATCTTGGGAAGTTCAATCTTGGGGATTTTAAAGAAGTTGAAGCGGGTCGGGTTCTTCAACTGGTTCATCATATTGGAAAAGAAATTGGAAAAGAAATCGCCGTGACGGTCGAATTTCAGAAGCTCGCTGTTGTTCTCCGGCGGTACGGTTTGAAGTTCCCCATTTTCATCCACGCCTTTTACTGCGCTGATTGTCTTTTTCTCCTTATCCAGTACAAGAAGAATATCCATCATCTGTTCGTCAGTGGTGGATTGGTTGGCTGTGTTTACATACATAATGTTCTGAATTTTAGTGAGTAAATAAAAAATTCGGAAGTAAAAGTAAGGATGAAATAGAGTATATTTAAGGATTTGGGAATAGGTGGCTTCATTAGTCCTCGTTTGGCTTCATTTGTCTATAACATGATTATAATAACAGCTAACTATACCCCTTTTTAAAAAAAAATAAGCAGTTATATACTTATCTAATATTGGAAAGTATATAACTGCTTATTTTTTGAAACAGTATAAATAGAGTAGTCTATTTTATTCTATTTTTTGCCAAATTGTAATACTTTTGCGCAAAGCTACTCGTCCATATTTCTTCATTTGCTGACTACTATTCCCTTTTTTCTGCTTTAGTGTATATATTTTCACAGGCTTAAATCCCACTTGTTCAGCCAATTCTGTAGTTAAAAAATCCACAGGAATGACCTCCCCTGCATATCTAACGTTGTCATTTACGAAAGCCACATATGAACCAACTTTACAGATTCTATATAATTCTGCAAAAATAAAAGTGAGTTCAGTAAAATACCCATCAACCATTTTGAGAACCCCTTTGTTATTAATCTCTCCGTTGGCATTTCTTTGCTCTAGAGCATAATTAATTTCTTGTAAAGATTTATTTTGCCTTATAATTTGTAAGATACGCTCAAAATCTTGTTCTCTGCCAATTGTTCCATAAAATTCGCGCAATCGATCAACTTTTGTTTTATTTTCAACTGTACATGATAATAACTCTTGCCTTAGATTTTTGATACCATCCTCATTAACACCTAAATATGCCAGCTCCATTGCATATGTTCGAGTATAATCGTATCGGTTACAATAAGGGGGAGATGTTATAACCCCATCTATGGTATCAGATTCTATTTTAGGCATTTCAAATAAAGCACTTCCACAAACAAACTTACATACCACATTTGTGAAATTTTCATTTTGAGATTGCAGAGTAGTAATATCCGCAATGACAACTGAAAGCTCCTCTTTAAGAGCATCTTTTAATGTTGGCAAATTTCCTTTGTTTAATTTTACAACAAATGGTTTTTTGCCAGCCGCCAATCTAGCCTTTTCAGCTTCAATTATTTTAGGGCATCTACAATCCCAACGTAAATATTGACCATCTTTAGCAGAGTAACTTATTCTTTCGAGCGAATTTAATATACAGAGTATTATAAGATTCTTCGCTTCAGATGAATAATTTGAATTGCTAAAATATTGAGTATAGTATGAAATCTCGTATGAGGTTTCGAGTGGGTATCCATCTTTAGTAATACTGATATATGGCGTACATTCCTTATAGTCAACTGGGACATTTATATTTTGTACTTCATGTAAAAGTCTATTTAGTTCTTCGATATTATATAAGTATAAAGATAATTTAGCTTTAATAGCTATCTCGGACATCGGAAGAATATCATATCCTATACTGTTAATTCCATTTATGCATGAAACAAGAGCTGTTGTTCCCGAACCTAAAAAAGGATCTAATATTATTCCCTTTTTAGGTATATTAAATTCCCCAATAAGTAATTCAACAAGTTCAGCCGAAAATCCTTCTTTATATTTGAGCCACCTATGTAAACTATCTTTTTTACTTAATTGATAACTAACACTTTGTCTATTAAATTTGTCAGTTATACATGTTATATTCCAATATTTTTCTTCTAATTTAAGCCTTTCAATTGAGGGATATGCATCTTCCGCTGAGAAAATATCTATTCTCCAATCATTTGAGCATATATCTATATTATTAAATAAATTATCTAATGTCATTGTTTCTATAACTTTACAATCCATTCACAATAGTTTGTTAATTGCTCGTCTTCTGTCATGTTTGCAGCATTAGATAATGTTCCAGCAACAAGTTGTTCCCATATTTCAACTGCCATTTTCTTTTCAATTGCAGCTCCCATAAAAGATGTATATACAGTATGCGACTCTGCTTTGAAAGCACTTCTAATACGTCCTAATGCAGTATTACCAGTTTTCCAATGTTCGTCAGCTCCTGCCGGGTCGATGCCACCTTTGAGTTCACCAAACATAATCGCTTTTTCATTATCAGAAACAATTGCTCCACCATTATAGTCTGTTTCATTTCCACTAAACACACATACGTCTACATTATTACCAACTAATGGGATCTTTGCATTAAAAAAAATCACTCTATTTTTTCCATCCAGTTTCCATGTAATTGCAGCAATTGAATCAGCTAATTCATAGTCTTGTTCGTAAGACATATCTTGCCACAGATTTTTCTTTTTATTTTTCTTTGAGAGAACTCGATATGTTGCACCATACATGGATAAAACAGAAAGTAATTTGCGCACAAATTTCATTTCTGCAACTTCTCCAACAAAATTTCTCATTGAGCCACCTAAAGAATCTCCTTTTATAAGCAAAAAACGATAAACTAATTCATCAATAAAATCTTTTCCTGACGGCTCAAGAAATTCTTCTATTAATTTTTTTATAGCTTCTGTCTTATCACTTTCTGTAAAATATTTCAACGATTTATCAGATAATCCAGAAGCTGTTAGTAGTCCACTCCTTATGGCAGAGATGGATAGTAAATCAGTAGCTTTTGATGCTTTAGAAGCAAGCTGTTTTAAAGTCTTTGCTTCTTCTATATATGGCTTTGATTTTCTATTTTTCTCAAGTGCCGCTTCTATAAATCCAGCCCTTGTTTGAGCATGGGATGTAACCAAGTTCTCTGAACTTGTAATGCAATTGTTAAACTTCATCATATTAATTCGTGGTAAATATGTATTCAAATTACTACAGAGATACTCAACTTTTTTATTCTAAAATAGAACAAACTTCTAAAATTATCAAAAGTCGTAAATCAGTAGACAGTAATTATTAAGCATTAAAGCAACATTACTTAATGTGCAAAGATAGTGATATTTGTTCTATTTTTACGACCTTCGAACAGAAAAGAAACTAGCAGAATGATTATTCTACTCTTCTTTTATTAAGTGTTGCAAATCCGGGTCATTCTTAATCCGTTCCATTTCATCCGTGACAATCTGTTGGACTTCCTGCTTGACCCGGTTGTAGTTCGCCTGTATTTCTTCCTGCATCCGGTCGTTCCCGTCCTCGTCCCTGAAATCTATGATTTGGGGCAGCTTTTTATAATTGGCTGTTTCCCGTTTCACTTGCTCGTTGTCTATCACAATTTCCGCATGGAATATTTTCTGCTCTATCCGTTCATCGAAGTTGTCGCTGACCGCACCCACAAACATACCCTGCGTTAAGTTGGATATTTTGCTGGGTGGTATCAGACTATCCATTTGCGTACTGATAGAGGTTGATTTGTCGTTCCGGTTGATAGTCATGCTTTGCCGTTTTTGCAGTACCTTTCCGAAACGGTCTGAAAGCGTTTTAGCCGTTTCAGAAACCACCTGACCGGAAAATATATTACCAACTGTATTTTCGATTACTTTGCTTTCCTTGTCCCCATAATCCCGGCGTAACTGGCTGAAATCCTGAAAGCCCAAACAGACCGCTACCTTGTTGCTTCGTGCCGTTGCTATCAGGTTATCCAGTCCTCGAAGATATACTGTCGGCAACTCGTCAATTATCACGGAACTTTTGAGTTGGTGCTTCTTGTTTATCAGCTTCACAATACGGGAATTATACAGTCCCAAAGCACAGGAATAGATATTTTGGCGGTCGGGATTATTGCCTACCACCAATATTTTAGGTTCTTCCGGATTGTTTATATCCAGTGAAAAATCGTCCCCTGTCATTACCCAATATAAAGCAGGTGAAATCATCCTTGAAAGCGGGATTTTAGCACTTGCAAGCTGCCCCTGTAACTGGTCTTGGGCATTCGATTCCCATGCGTCCATAAATGGTGAAAGGTAGTTTTCCAGTTCGGGATAACTCGTTAAAATTGTGAACGTATCGGCATATTTCTTGTTCAGAAATTCGATGGCGTGCGGGAATGTACAATACTTTCCACCCTGATAGATTTTCAAAAACCAAATGATAGAAGCAAGCAGGATAATCGGACTTTCCACAAAGAAGTCCCCCTGCTTGGTTATCCAACTGCGGTTTAAATTTAACATGATGGTATAACTGGCTTCGTATGCGTCCGATATGTCCGTCATAAACGCCGGATTTATCGGGTTGCATCGGTGACTTTTACGTGGGTCGTCAAAGTTAATCATATAAAATTTAGGCTTCACCTTATACCCGTCTAAATGGCTGATTAAGTGATTGTAAGCTATCTCCGAAAGGTCAGGGAATTTGTAGTCATAAATATAAACAGCAAAGCCTTTTTCGATTTGCTGCTTTATGTAATTATTGACTATCGCATACGACTTTCCAGAACCGGGTGTACCTAAAACCATGCTTGCCCTGAATGGGTTTACAACGTTTATCCACCCGTCATTCCATTTCTTCTTGTAGTAGAAACGGGTTGGCAGATTGATGGAATATTCGTTTGCTATCAATCGTGTTTCTTGTGCGAAACTTTCATTCTCCGTATTAAACACATCATCCATCAGGTTATTTTTCAACAAACGGGAAATCCATACTCCGGCAGCCAACAGGGAAAGATACCCGACTGTCATGGTAAAGATATACAATGCCGTGTTTGCCGCCAGTGGCAGCGGCAGAACCAACAGCCACCAATTCAGGAAAAACAGGATAAAACCGATTGTCAGGAACACATAAATTTTGTTCCATGTGATTTTTTCCTCTTTTACTCCCTTTGTACCCAAACAGGAAAGCGCAAGGAACACCACCGAAAAAAGTTTGGTGTACAGGATATTGGAGAACAGCCCGGCGGTACGCTGGAAGTTCAGCAGGATTTTATCGATTACTTCGATATTGATACCCCACTCCCGGAACGACTGGTAACAAAAACAGTAAATGTTTATCACTACAAATAAAATACTGATTGCCCGCATAAAGTCCATGACTTTTGCCAGTCCTCTTAAATCATCTTCGTTCTGCATAATTGAATTTTTAGGATTACTAAATACGTTTTTGTTTCTTCTTCTTTTTCTTCTTGGGTGGCGGAACTTGGCTGTTATCGGGCGGTGTATCACTCCCGCCGGATAATAGGCTGAACAGTCCGGTAACGGTTTTACCCGTCCCCTCTGAAAGATGCCCGGTCGGGTTATTCCCTTGCGTATGTTCCTGTATTTCCGCTTTGCTGTTTCCCGTAGCAAGAGTGCGGGAGCCAGTAAACAGGTCGTTGAACACATTGGCAGAAAAGTCTTTTCCCAACCGTGACCCGTTCAGGACGGTACGGCTTTCATGGTCGATGAACGTTACCCCGTATATCCTGCCTGTATCGTTTTGCCGGAAAAGTACATCTATGCCTTTCGCTTTCAATTCCGTAATAAGCTGTTCCCGGCTATGGGCGGATTGTATCACTGCGGCGACCGTCCGGCGGGTATGCTCTTTCAGGTTGTTGTCCTGAATGTCCTTTGTAGATTTCTTGATATGTCGCTGGATGGCTTCGTAACCTACCGACTTACCCAAAGAGGAAGATTTGAACGGGTTTCCCTGCTTTTCTCCCTTGTCATTGGTCGCTGAATAGACAATGCCGTTATAAGGTTTGCCGTTCACTTCTCCTCTCACTTCTTCCGCCTGTACATTATATATAGATAGCAGGGCTTTGTACTCCGTAAAACTTTGAAAGCGATAACTGCCGACAAGGGCTTTCACCGTATTGGATAACTGGTGCTTTACGTCCCCTGCCCGGTAATACACCTTTTTAAGTTCCGGGCGGTCGGCTGCCTGTTTCTTCTCTGCCGGATGCAGCCCGTACTTCTGTTCCAGTTCGCGGGTAATTTGCTTGCTGCGTACATGCTCGAACTTGTCGTTTATCTTTTTGCCCGTATCATCCACTCGGATAGAAACGATATGTATATGATGCCTTGCAATATCTTCGTGTTTGTAAACCATATACGGCTGGTTGCCGTACCCCAGCTTATTCATATACTCTTTGGCAATATCCGCAAGCTGGCTATCGGAAAGCACATCATCCGGGTGCGGGTTCAGGGAGATATGGATAATCGGTTTTTCCGTTTTCAGGTCGGCGGGCAGGTGCATATCGAAACATTCCATACATCGCCGGATGCTGAAATTCCCATCCTCGCTCTCAAACATACGGTTGCTTAAAAGTACCTTTCCCTGCTGTTCATCCACCTTATTTTGGTTGTAGGAAAGCGCACCGAACAGGGAGTTTCCTACACTTATTTTTGCAACCATTTTGTTTCAAACTTACGTGTCAGTTCAATAATTTGGCGGTTCAGGTCGGCAAGTTCCATCGTTGCCTTTTCCAGTTTATAGAGAAATGCGAGTGCTTTCTTCTCTGAAAAATTGGTATTGAGAGCCTTTACCACCTGATTGTAATTCACGGCAATACCCCTGTACTGGGAATATAAAGCGGTCAGCCGGGTATAATATTCGACCGCCGCCTTGTCGATTTTAATCACTTTGAACGGTTCGCCGAAGATGCGGGCGGTGATAAAATGTGCTTTCGTGCGCATACCGGACTGGTCGAACAATGCCAAAAAGCGGGCGTGGTCTATCGCATTGAAGCTGATAGAGTACCTGAACACTGCCGGGGCTACTTTGGGCTTTCGTCCTGCGCCACCCGGACGGGGCACATTTTCATTTTTCTGTTTCATGCTTCTTTTTTTAAAGGGTTACGACTTCGGAGTGACCTGTGTCCCGGCTTCGTCCGGACAAGGCGTTCAAAGCTGCTGAAAGAATTTCAAGCTGCTTAGAACACACCTTGCTATTTGCCAGTGCAAATAAAAATCCGCCTACGGACGGATTGGAGTTAGCGGATATTGGAACGCTCCCGGCGGCGGGGGCTTGGTTAGCCTGACCGATACCTTTCGGTTGCAAAGTAACGGGTATTAAAAATGCTGTGAAATAGCGGGTTATATGACAAATGAGGACAAATGGGGACATTTAAGGACACATCTCGAAACGGGTTATTTTTCTACGTTTATTTGTCCCGGATTTAAGAAAGAAAGCAATATGGATAGATGAAAATATAGCTTGAAAAGCGTGCGGAAAGAAAACGGTTTTGAAAACTTGAAAACAAGATTTCAAGATTGCAATCTTTCAAGAAAACAAGAAAGCAAACCGGATGGAATGATTGAAAGGAAACAGTCATTCAATCGGGAAAGCAAACTGTCTACAAAGAAAACAAGCTGTCTTTGTGGAATGAATGAAAACAAAGAAGCAAGAAAGAAAACAATCTGTCTTTGCAGAAAGGAAACAATCATTCCGGCTTTCGAGCTTTCAACATGGCACGAAAGAAAACCATCCGTCAATCTGTATGGACGTAATGAAATAAAGATGTATCACAATAATTCAAAATGACAATGAAGAAAGAAACCTTGTATGTAGCTTTCTCTACCCAAAAGGGCGGGGTCGGCAAAACAACATTTACTGTCTTGGTGGCAAGTTACCTGTATTACCTGAAAGGGTATAACGTGGCGGTCGTGGATTGCGATTACCCGCAGCACAGTATCAGTGCCATGCGCAAAAGGGATGCCGAACAGGTGAACGGTGACGATTATTACAAACAGCTTGCTTTCAACCAGTTCAAAGCACTGGGAAAGAAAGCGTACCCTGTCCTTTGCAGTTCACCGGACGAAGCGATAAAAACGGCGGATGAATTTCTTGTGTCTGCCGGGATGGAGTATGATGTAGTCTTTTTCGACCTGCCCGGAACGGTGAACAGTGAGGGCGTTATCAACTCCCTTTCCGGGGTGGATTATATTTTCACCCCCATAGCCGCCGACCGGGTGGTATTGGAAAGCAGCCTTTCCTTTGCAGTGGCTATCCATAAACTGCTGGTTAAGAATGAAGCGTGCCGACTGAAAGGGCTGCACCTGTTTTGGAACATGGTAGATGGACGGGAGAAAACAGACTTGTACACCCTGTATGAGCAGACCATTGGGGAACTGGAACTGCCCCTTATGAAAGTATTTATCCCCGACACCAAAAGATTTAAAAAGGAACTGGACGCACAGCGTAAAACCGTGTTCCGTTCCACGCTGTTCCCGGCGGACAAACGGCTGGTAAAGGGCAGCAACATGGAAGAATTGATAACCGAAATCGCATACCTTATAAAATTGTAACGATATGGCAAAGCTAAGTGGCGGGAAACCGCAAATAGACGAGGATTTTATGAAAGAGATTATTTCACAGGGCTTGCCCGTGAAGAAACAGGAAACACCAATGGTGGCAATACCAACGGAAGTGAAAACTAAAGCGGAAACACCCGACATCCCGGCAAACGTACCTGAACAAGAACCGAAACGGGAAACGGAAACGGCAAAGGATGAAAAGACGGTGAAAGAACCTGCCCGCGGGAAAAAGAATGCTCCGGGTGATTACCGGGAAACCTACTTCATGCGGGTGGACTTGACCGACCGCCAGCCGTTGTACGTCAGCCGTACCACCCACGAAAAGTTAATGAAAATAGTAACCGTTATCGGCGGGCGCAAGGCAACCGTGAGCAGCTATGTAGAAAATATCCTGCTCCGGCATTTCGACCAGTTTCAGGACGAGATAAACGAACTGTACGAAAGCAAATTTGAAAAGCCGTTCTGATATGTTGAAATGGTTTATTATCGGAACGCTCCTGTATTACGCCGTTCTCTTATGGCGATACCGGGATAGCTTGGGAACATGGTTCACGGATAGGAAAAAGCAGCCGGAACAACCGGAAAGCAAAACGACCGTGAAAACCGGAAACGGTGATTCTCTTGTAGGTGCAAGCCGTTACTGGATGGGACAAATGAGGACAAGCGGGGACATCTTAGGACACCTTTCAAAAGGGGTTGATAATGCTTCTATATTTGTCCCGCAAAGCGAGGAAACGGTAACGAAAACGCTTGATAACGAGCTGGCAGATGAAAAAAAAGCCGATACCCTACAAGCGATTGAAACCGAGTTTGAAATGGAGTTTGAAACGGAAGAAACGGATGTTTCGCCAGATGAAATCGAAGCGGAAGAAATCGCCTGTTACATGGGGGACGGTGAGCCTGAAATGGCACAGGGTATCACGCTGGGGGAACTGGGGCAAATGGTACAGGTCATTCAGATAAAACAAGCACCCGAAGCGGAAGAACGGCAAGCGGTACAGACCATCTGCCGGACGGAAACAAACCTCTTTCATTCGCTGGTGGAACAGATTAACGGGGGCAGGTCACGGGTAGCGGAGCTTTTACAAAAGCATGAGATACCCGTCACCGTCCCGGCTGCCGGAAATGATGAAATGGCAGCCTTTGACATGAACGATTTTCTTTAATAGTAAACTTTAAATAACAAGATAATGAAACAAAGAGAGTACGGTTAAGACAAACCTTTTAGAACATGGGGAACATTCCCCGCAACCACAAAAATTCAATTATTAATCACTCCGCCGGGCGGACTATCCAACCGTCCGGCAATTTAAAAATCAATGTATTTATAATGAAAAAGAAAGTTCTCTTTTCGGCAGCCGTTCTTTTGGCTGCATCCTCCGCTTTTGCACAGGGTAACGGCATGGCGGGTATTACCGAAGCTACCAACATGGTAACCAGTTATTTCGACCCGGCGACAAAGTTAATTTACGCTATCGGTGCGGTGGTCGGCTTGATTGGCGGAGTGAAAGTATATGGCAAGTTTTCTTCGGGCGACCCTGATACCAGTAAAACGGCGGCTTCATGGTTCGGTGCGTGTATCTTTTTGATTGTGGCTGCCACCATCTTACGTTCATTTTTCCTCTAAAAGAACGGATTATGGCAGACTATCCGATTAACAGGGGGATAGGCAAGCCAGTTGAGTTTAAAGGATTGAAAAGCCAGTATCTTTTCATTTTTGCGGGCGGGCTGTTAGCCCTGTTCGTGCTTTTCATCATCATGTACATGGTGGGTATCAACCAATGGGTGTGCATCGTCTTCGGCGTTACTTCGGCAACGCTGTTTGTATGGTTCACATTCCGGCTGAACGAGAAGTACGGGACACACGGGTTAATGAAATTGTCCGCACGCAAAAGCCACCCTTTCCATATCATCAACCGCAAAGCCATATCCCGATTATTCCATTTAAAACAAACATCGAAATGAGAAATATATTGAAAGCTACCACGCTGGAAAACAAGTTTCCACTGTTCACGGTGGAAAACGGGTGCATCGTTTCCAAAGATGCCGATATAACAGTGGCGTTCCGGGTGGAACTGCCCGAACTGTTCACCGTCACGGCAGCCGAATACGAAGCGATACATTCCTCTTGGAACAAGGCGGTAAAGGTGCTGCCCGATTACAGCATCGTACATAAACAGGACTGGTTCATCAAAGAGAACTATGCACCTGACATCCAAAAGGATGATTTGAGTTTCCTTTCCCGTTCCTTTGAACGCCATTTCAATGAACGACCGTTCTTGAACCATACCTGCTATTTGTTCCTGACGAAAACGACAAAGGAACACAGCCGGATGCAGAGCAATTTTTCCACTCTTTGCCGGGGCTTCCTTGTCCCCAAAGAGATAAAGGATAAGGAAACGGTTACAAAGTTCCTCGAAGCGGTGGGGCAGTTTGAAAGCATTATGAACGATAGCGGTTTCATTACCCTTACCCGTCTGACTTCGGACGAGATAACCGGGACAAGGAAAACGGCGGGTATCGTGGAGAAATACTTTTCACTCTCACAGACCGATACCACCACACTGAAAGATATTTCACTGGGTGCTGACGAAATGAAAATTGGCGACCATATCCTTTGTTTGCATACCCTTTCGGATGCGGAAGATATGCCGGGCAAGGTGGGAACAGATACCCGCTATGAGAAGCTATCCACCGACCGGAGCGATTGCCGTTTGTCGTTTGCTTCCCCGGTGGGTGTGCTGCTCTCCTGTAACCATATTTATAACCAGTATATCTTCATTGACGACCATACGGAGAACTTGAAACAGTTTGAAAAGATGGCTCGCAATATGCACTCCCTTTCCAAATACAGCCGTGCCAATCAGATAAACAAGGCTTGGATAGAGGAATATTTGAACGAAGCCCATTCACAGGGGCTTATTTCCGTGCGATGCCATTGCAATATCATGGCGTGGAGTGACGACCGGGACGAATTAAAGCACATTAAAAATGATGTGGGGTCACAGCTCGCACTTATGGAATGCAAGCCACGCCATAACACCACCGACACGCCGACCCTGTTTTGGGCGGGAATACCCGGCAATCAGGCGGACTTTCCGGCGGAAGAAAGTTTCTATACATTCATCGAACAGGCTCTTTGCCTGTTCACCGAAGAAACGAACTACAAAAGTTCACTTTCTCCCTTTGGTATCAAGATGGTGGATAGGGTCACAGGAAAGCCGTTGCACATTGATATTTCAGATTTACCCATGAAGCGGGGCATTATTACCAATCGTAACAAGTTCATACTTGGGCCGAGTGGTAGCGGCAAGTCATTCTTTACCAATCACATGGTACGCCAGTATTATGAACAAAATGCACATGTGCTGTTGGTCGATACCGGAAACAGTTACTTGGGGCTGTGTGAAATGATTAACCGAAAAACGCACGGGGAAGATGGGATATATTTTACCTATACCACCGAAAATCCGATAGCGTTCAATCCTTTCTATGTGGAAGATGGGGTATTTGATATTGAAAAGAAAGAGAGTATCAAAACGCTTATCCTGACCCTGTGGAAAAGAGACGATGAAGCACCCACACGGGCGGAAGAAGTGGCTTTGTCAAACGCTGTAAGTTCTTATATCGAACTGATTACTAAGGACAGTTCGATTACTCCCTGCTTTAATACGTTCTATGAATATGTGAGGAATGACTACCGGGCGCACCTGCAAGAAAAGAACGTCCGGGAAAAGGATTTTGATATAGATAACTTCCTGAATGTATTAGAGCCTTACTATAAAGGCGGCGAATACGATTACCTGTTGAACTCCGACAAAGAGCTTGATTTACTGCATAAACGCTTCATTGTCTTTGAGTTGGATAATATCAAAGACCACAAAATCCTGTTCCCGATTACTACGATTATCATCATGGAAGTATTTATTTCCAAAATGCGTAAACTAAAGGGTATCAGGAAATTAATATTGATAGAAGAAGCGTGGAAAGCGATTGCATCGGCGAATATGGCGGATTACATAAAATACCTTTACAAAACGGTTAGAAAGTATTTCGGCGAAGCGATTGTTGTTACCCAAGAGGTCGAAGATATTATTTCCTCACCCATTGTAAAAGAGAGTATTATAAACAATTCTGATTGTAAGATACTGCTCGACCAACGGAAGTACCTTAATAAATTCGATAGCATACAGAACCTTTTAGGACTGACCGACAAGGAACGTTCACAGGTGCTTTCCATCAACCTTGCCAACCATCCCAACCGGAAATATAAGGAAGTTTGGATAGGCTTGGGCGGTACACAATCCGCCGTATATGCCACAGAAGTGAGTTTGGAAGAATATTACACGTTCACAACGGAAGAAACGGAAAAGATGGAACTTTTCGCCTTGTCTGAAAAGTTGGGCGGCAACCTCGAACTGGCTATCAAACGGCTTACCGAAAGCAAGCACAATCCTGAAAAATAATCAATCAACAATTTAAAAATCAATCAGTATGAAACATTTAAAATTTTTGTTTCCAGTGCTGCTATGCACCTTGTTACTGGGGTTTTCTTCCTGTAAGGAAACGAACGCCGACCGTCTTAGGGCGATGTGTGGCGACTGGAAAAGTGTAAAAAATCGTCCGGCATTTACCCTTTTTGAAGAAAACGGGCATTACCGGGTAACGACCTATCGAAAGACCTACCGGGGGACTGTCCAAACGGAAACCTATCAGATTTCAGAACAGGACGGAAACCTGTTCATCGAAACGGGGCTTTCCGTCTTGCTGACCTACGACAAAGAGAACGACCGGATTCTACTTTCACCCGGTGGAGAATACAAACGGAGTAAACAACCAATAAAGAAATAAGCGCATGAGAACAAAGATTATAATGCTGCTCGTAGTATGCAGCCTGTTTGCTGGAAAGGTAAGTGCACAGTGGGTGGTGAGTGACCCCGGTAATTTGGCGCAAGGGATTATCAATGCGTCAAAGAACATCGTACAAACATCATCCACCGCACAGAATATGATAAAGAATTTTCAGGAAACGGTAAAGATTTATCAACAAGGTAAAGAATATTACGATGCCTTAAAATCAGTGCATAACCTTGTCAAAGATGCCCGGAAAGTACAAAAGTCCATTCTGCTTATCGGGGAGATTTCCGATATATACGTGAATAGTTTTCAGAAGATGCTTTCGGATGAAAACTATACACCGGACGAACTTTCGGCAATTGCTTACGGCTATACCCAACTGTTGCAGGAAAGTTCCGATGTACTGGAAGAAATGAAAAGCGTGGTGAACATCAACGGGCTTTCCATGTCGGACAAGGAACGGATGGACGTAATCGACCGGACGTATAACGCCATCAGGAACTATCGGGACTTGGTGAGTTATTATACCCGCAAGAATATTTCCGTTTCCTACCTGCGGGCGAAAAAGAAAAAGGACACCGACCGGGTAATGGCTCTTTACGGCTCGGCGGATGAACGTTACTGGTAACCTCTAAAAACAGACAAGTATGTTATTAGCAATCGAATTTGATAACCTGCATCAGATTTTACGAAGTCTGTACACGGACATGATGCCGTTATGCGGGAACATGGCGGGGGTAGCCAAAGGAATAGCGGGACTGGGCGCATTGTTCTATGTGGCTGCCAAAGTATGGCAGTCGCTCGCCAGTGCCGAACCAATAGATGTTTACCCTTTGCTCCGTCCTTTTGTGATTGGCTTCTGTATTATGTTCTTTCCCACATTCGTACTGGGTACGATTAACAGCGTGATGTCGCCACTAGTCAAGGGCTGTAACAATATGCTCGAAACGCAAACTTTCGATATGAACGCTTACCGGGAACAAAAGGACAAGCTGGAATATGAAGCGATGGTACGCAATCCGGAAACGGCTTATCTTGTTTCGGATGAAGCGTTTGACAAGCAGATAGATGAACTGGGGTGGTCTGCCAAAGATATAGCCACGATGGGCGGCATGTATATGGATAGGGCGGCACATAATATCAAGCAATCCGTCCGGGACTGGTTCAGGGAACTTTTGGAACTGCTCTTTCAGGCGGCAGCCCTTGTGATAGACACTATCCGAACCTTTTTCTTGATTGTCCTTGCCATACTGGGTCCGATAGCCTTTGCCATCAGCGTGTATGATGGCTTTCAGGCGACACTGACCCAATGGATAACAAGGTACATTTCCGTTTACCTGTGGTTGCCCGTTTCCGACCTGTTCAGTTCCATTCTTGCCCGAATACAGGTGCTTATGCTGCAAAAGGATATTCAAGAGCTATCAGACCCCAATTTCATACCGGACAGTAGCAATAGCGTGTACATAATTTTTATGATAATCGGCATTGTCGGTTACTTCACCATCCCCACCGTATCGAACTGGATTATTCAGGCTGGCGGAATGGGTAACATGAGCCGGAATATAAACAGTGCGGCTAACAAAGCGGGTAGCGGTGTCGGTGCGGTAGCCGGGGCAGCAACTGGAAACGCTGGCGGCAGGGTCGGCGGTAAACTAATCAAAGGTAACCAATAAATAAAAATCAAGATGGAATTTAAAAGTTTAAAGAACATTGAAACCAGTTTCAAACAGATACGGCTTTTCGGTATTGTGTTTGTCGTGATGTGTACCCTGATAACAGGTTATGCCGTTTGGAACTCCTACACGTTTGCCGAAGCGCAACGGCAAAAGATTTATGTACTGGACGGCGGCAAATCGTTGATGCTTGCGCTTTCGCAAGACCTCTCGCAAAACCGTCCGGTTGAAGCAAGGGAACACGTGAAACGTTTCCACGAACTCTTTTTCACGCTCTCACCCGATAAGAACGCTATCGAAAGCAATATCAAACGGTCGCTGTTCCTTGCCGATAAGAGCGCATTTAACTATTACCGTGACCTCTCGGAAAAAGGGTATTACAACCGTATCATATCGGGCAATATCAGCCAAACGATACGGATAGACAGCGTTTCATGCAATTTCGATGTGTACCCGTATGCGGTGGCTACCTATGCCCGGCAAATGATTATCCGTGAAAGCAGCGTGACGGAAAGAAGCCTTGTCACCCGTTGCCGGTTATTGAACGCTGTAAGAAGTGATAATAACCCGCACGGTTTTATGATGGAAAGTTTCGAGATAACGGAAAACAAGGACTTGAACACCATAAAGCGGTAAGCCATGATACGGGAAATACTCTCTCCGGTGAATCAGGCTGTTACCCATGTACAGGACTGGGCGGATGAAAAACTTCGCCACCTGTGCGGGCGCATGACACCGGAAATAAGGCTGGCGGTAATCCTGCTTATGCTCCTGTTCTTCGGCGGGCTATCCATCTACTTTACGGTATCATCCATTTACCGGATAGGCAAAGAGGATGGCGAAACCATACGGATAGAACATATCAGGCAGTTACAATTTCAAAGTAAAGACAGTACGAATATTTTTAATCAGTCAGACAATGGAAGAAAAAGAAGTGAAGAATGAAGTTCCCGCACCGGAAACGGACAGGAAGAAAGAAGAAAAAGAGAAAAAGGAACTGACCCCGCAGCAGATACAGCAACGAAAGAAGATGCTGGTTTACCCGCTTATGGGACTGGTATTCTTAGGGTCTATGTACCTGATTTTTGCACCGTCCGAAAAGAACGAAGCAAAGGTGGAAAGCGTGGGCGGCTTTAACGCCGACATTCCGCAACCCAAAGGGGACGGGATAATCAGCGATAAAAAGACAGCTTACGAACAGGAACAGATGGAGAACAAACAGGCGGACAAGATGCGTTCCTTGCAGGATTTTGCCTTTTCACTCGGAGAGGAAAACGGGAACGGGGAAGATTTGACCCTGATAGATGATGCTCCGGCGGAAAAACCGAAAACCAATGTAATAGACTTCGGGGCGGGTGCGCCGAACAATACCCGTTCCTCTATCCAGTCTTCGGCGGCGGCTTACCGGGACATGAACCGTCAGTTAGGCAGTTTCTACGAAACGCCGAAAGGGGACAAGGAAAAAGAAGAACTCAAACGGCAGGTGGAAGAACTCACAGCCCGGCTCGATGCGAAAGAAAATGGTGCGGGCAGTATGGATGAACAGGTGGCTCTTATGGAAAAATCTTATGAACTGGCGGCAAAGTATATGAACGGACAAAACGGGCAAAGTTCACAGCCGGGACAGATTGCACAGGTTACGCCATCTGCACCCATTCAGGAAAAAGGAAGTACTGCTTCTGTAAAGGCGGTATCGGATAGGACGGTTTCAGGATTGCAACAGCCCATGAGCAACAGCGAATTTATCGCCGAATACGGCAAGCCACGCAATTACGGATTTAATACGGCAGTCGGCAGCAGCTATTCGATGGGAAAGAACACTATCCGGGCGTGCGTTCATAACGACCAAACACTTATGGACGGGCAGACTGTCAAACTGCGACTGTTAGAACCGTTGCAAGCGGGCAATGTCATTGTTCCGAAAAACAGCCTTGTATCGGGAAGTGCCAAAGTTCAGGGTGAACGGCTCGAAATACTGGTGTCCTCGCTCGAATATGCGGGTAACATCATTCCGGTGGAACTTGCCGTTTACGACAGTGACGGGCAGAAAGGGCTTTCCGTCCCCTCGTCACTGGAACAGGAAGCGGCAAAAGAAGCGATGGCGAATATCGGTGCGGGACTGGGTACGAGTATTTCCTTTGCGCAAAGTGCCGGGCAGCAGGTCGCAATGGATATTACAAGGGGCTTGATGCAGGGCGGGTCGCAATACCTTGCCAAGAAGTTCAGAACGGTAAAAGTACACCTGAAAGCGAACTATCAGGTGATGCTTTACGCCAAACAACAGTAATTTATTTATCAACCATAAAAATTTCAATCCAAATGAAAAAGTTAATGATTTTATTCGCTCTTGTTTTGGGAGTGGTTTCAGTGAAAGCACAAAGTAACGATTTGTATCAGGGCATCACTAAAAAGCTACCTTACCGCCAAATGGTGACACCTTACGGCGTACAGGTGACGTTTGCAAAAACGGTACACATCATTTTCCCGTCTGCCGTGAAGTACGTGGATTTAGGCAGTAACTACATTATTGCCGGGAAAGCGGACGGGGTGGAAAACGTTGTCCGGGTCAAGGCTACGACAGAAGGCTTTCCCGGTGAAACGAACTTTTCCGTTATCTGTGAAGATGGCAGTTTTTATTCTTTCAATGCAAAATACGCACACGAACCGGAAATGCTGAACATCGAAATGAAAGATTTCTTGGAGAATGAGGACACAACGGATTTCAGCCATACCCGGATGAACATCAATTTCCGTGAACTGGGTAACGAAAGCCCGCTTTTGGTAAAGCTGATTATGCAGTCCATTTACAAGAACAATGACCGGGAAATAAAGCATTTGGGATGCAAGCGTTTCGGGGTGCAGTTCTTGGTAAAGGGTATTTATTCGCATAACGGGCTGTTCTATTTCCATACACAAACAAGGAACAGTTCAAACGTGCCGTTTGATACCGATTTTATCCGTTTCAAGATTGTGGATAAGAAAGTAGCCAAAAGAACGGCTATTCAGGAAACGTTTATTGACCCGGTGCGGAGCTATAACGAAATACTGGTTATCGGTGGTAAAAGTACCGTCCGCACCGTGTATACCGTTCCGCAGTTCACTATCCCTGACGATAAGATATTAATTATCGAACTGGTGGAAAAGAACGGGGGCAGACACCAAACTATCCGGGTGGAAAATTCGGATATAGTGGCAGCCAAAGTGATTAATGAACTTAAAATCAAATGAACATGAAAAGGATATGTTGTATTATATTCCTTTTTGTGTTGTGCCTGACTTTTAAACAGGCACACGCACAAAGATGTCTGCCGGGAATGAAAGGTTTGCAGGTCACGGGCGGTATGGCGGACGGCGTTCACTGGAACAGTAAAAGTGATTTCGCTTATTACTTTGGGGTTGCCATGAGTACCTATACTAAAAACGGGAACAGGTGGGTTATCGGCGGGGAATACCTCGAAAAGCATTACCCCTATAAGGATTTGCAGATACCCGTGAGCCAGTTCACAGGTGAGGGCGGTTACTATATGAACTTCCTTTCCGACCGGAAGAAAACCTTTTTCCTCTCGCTGGGATTGTCTGCCCTTGCCGGGTACGAAACAAGTAACTGGGGTGACAAGCTGTTGCCCGATGGTTCTACCCTGACCGATAAGAACGGTTTTGTCTATGGCGGTACGCTGACGCTGGAACTGGAGAGTTACATTACTGACCGGGTGGTATTCCTGATTAACGCACGGGAAAGATGCCTGTTCGGTTCTTCAGTCGGAAAGTCCCATACACAGTTCGGTATCGGGCTGAAATTTATAATGTGATAAATTAACCTATTATATATAATGTATATGAGAAAGATTTTAAGCCGTATTTTAATAGGCTGCTATGTAATGGCCGCCTTGTTATTAATGGGTGCGTGTAATGACAACGTGGATATACAGCAGTCTTACCCGTTCAGTATCGAGACGATGCCTGTACCGAAAAAAATAAAGGTGGGTGAAACTGCCGAAATCAGGTGTCAGCTTCACCGGAACGGACGGTTTGAGGAAACAAAGTATTTCATCCGTTATTTCCAGCCGGACGGGGTGGGAACGCTGAAAATGTGCGATGGGACGGTTTTACTGCCGAATGACCTGTACCCGCTTCCGGGTGAAACATTCCGGCTTTACTATACTTCTGCATCCACCGACCAACAAACGGTAGATATATATTTTCAGGATAGCTTCGGGCAAGTGCAACAACTTACGTTTTCATTTAATAATGATAACGCTTTACCTACCATACAATAAAAACACTAATACAAGGATGACAATAATCATCCTTGTATTATTTTCAATGCAATAAATGATATATTATCAGTTACTTTTTTTCCTTTTAAACAATCAACAACTGCCTCTCCAAATTTTTTAATATCGCTATATTCTTTAGATAAATCCCTGAATTCAACTTTACTAATTACATCATGAACACCATCGGTTGTTAATATAATCTTATCATTAAATTCTAATTTAAATTCAAACTCTTGGATTATCAGTTCTCTATTTATTCCAATAGCACTTTCTATAATATGCTTTCTTGGATAATCATTAATTGCATCAAATTTTAATTTTCCACTTTTATAAAGTCGATAAGCCTCAGTATGAGGTTCTGTTAATTGTTTAATTCCATTACCTCTAAGTATACAAAGACGACTGTCACCAACATGAATGCCTTGCAATTTGTTTTCTTCAATATAACAGCAAGTCAATGTTGTAGCCATATTTTTATATTCAGGTGACTTGTTTTGCAATTCTTTTACTCGAAGGTGAGCACTTATAACTGCTCCCCTCAAATCTTCTCCTTTTCTATTACTATAGTAATGAAATACGGAATCAATAGCCGTTTTAGATGCAAGTTCACCACATCCTGCACCACCTACGCCATCCGCTATACAAGCTAAGCATCCCAAATCATTAACTACAACTTTTATTGCATCTTCATTTAAGGCTCTGCTTCCCTTGTCTGTATATTCAAAATATTCTATCAACATTTACTAAGTTCGTTATAAGTAGATAATAAAATTGGATGCAAATTATTGATATTATAGTGGATTGAACGTTCTAAATGAGCGATAGCTCTACTTGCTCGAGATTCGTCCACTCGAAATTCTACAGCTAACCTTTTTGCCAAATTATCATCCATGCTTTTGGTTAAATATCTAACGCATTTTTCTTCTACATACCAACGGTTGTGACTTGTACCTAAATAGAGCATAGCCATTAAACACTCGGCTTGTATATCAAGATCACACCCAATGACAAATTTTTCAAGTCTAATGGATAAGCCATCGCATTCTTCAAATAAAAATGAATTTTTCCTTATCCAATTAGCATATTCTAAACCTAATCTTGCGGCTAATAATGGATACTTGCTTATTACTTCATCAAGATGTATAATTCTTATTTTTCTCAAAACAGAAATTGCATCTTCACTTTCAGATTCATCTTCAACAAAAGAAATTATTTCTTCCCATTTTTCATTTGTAATGGCTGAGTCTTTTGCATCTAATAAAGCCATAATCGAGGCTCCTTTTTCTGTCGTTGCAGTAACCTTTATATCACCTAGCGACAATAATGCATCTCGTAGCGCTGTAACAGATTTAAATCGTCTTGATGGATCTTTTCTTGTACAATTGAGTAAAATAGCAGAAAAATCCCCTTTCTCTTTTATCTCGTCACAGGGTATTCGTTGTCCTAATCCAACGACACAGTCATGTATAATGCAGCCTAAAGAATATATATCAGATTGTGCACTTGCATTTTTTAGTTCTTTTACAACTTCAGGTGCCGTATAAAAATCTGAAGTCATTTTCATTCCTGTTTGGGTCAATGTAGAAACTGCAGTTTGTTGAATTGACATTAATCCAAAATCGCCTATAGCGTAGAAATCTGCGTTTTTATCATCTCTAAAATGTAAAACATTCGCAGGTTTCAAATCTCTATGATAGATTTTAATAGAATGAAGTTCCTCCAATGCTGCTATAATATCTAATATAGCACTCATATAATTCCCTCCTAGCGTATGATCTTTTATTAAATCATCTTCTAATGAGCTATCTGCTAATGGCATAAGAAAGTATGGAGGATCTGTAGATAAATCCTTATGCAATACAGGGACTATATTCTTATGCTTTATAGACTCCTGTACTTTTGCCTCACGAATAAATCGTTTTTTCACATTATCAGCAAGTTTTTTAGGGAAACTAGGACCTTGATTAATAGAGAATGTTTTTTTGGCAAATATATTCCCTGCACCATCCATTACTTTGTCAACTATTCCAAAGCCCCCTTGACCAATATTTTCAATGAGTTTCATATCTTCCAACATTTTATTATATGCAAAAGTACAAAAAATGGCTCATCTTTCTCTAAAGATGAGCAGAAAAAGATAATATGATAGGATTCTATCACTAGTAAAACTAATATTGACCCTTATTGATATTTTAGCTTTTCTGACAAGTAACCGGATAATAAAAAAGCCTGTGATTAAGGCTATCCATATTCCAGTGGTGCTGGTGGCTGCCTGATAGATGATAAAAGCCAGTATTACCCATCTTAAAACAGTCTTTATGTTATTATATACTTTTATTGCTTTAGTGTGTTGGAGGGGATTGCTCCACCCGGTTAGTAATCAGGCACAACGGAAAACAAAGCCGTTATCCATCCAGTAATCAGTCATAAACAGGGCACGGGCAAAAGCCGAATAATCAAAGTAGGTCTTTGTGAACTCCGGCAGTTCGTAACATTGCTCTACGACTTCATAGGCGTAATCTTCCTCGTCCTTATATTCTCCCTGATATTCGTCCTCAAAGGAAGAAATAAGGTCGTCCGCATCTTCTTCGCTTATATCGCTGTTGTGGTAGTCACACCATACGAAAAACGCTTCCTGCTGTGTTTCACTTAGTTTCTCGATGGCATCCCGAAGTTCAAAGAAGTTTTCAGAAAGCCAGCTTTCAGAAATCAGGGCTTCGGGGATGTTCTCGTAATCCTGAAACATCAGTTCCGGGTCTTCTTCGTCTTTGTGTAGCTCCCGGCAGGCTTCTATAAACTCGTCCTTATCCGAATAGTCGGACAGGTCTAACCACTTGCCGAAAAGTGAACCGTTGTTATACTTGGCGTATGTGCCTACATAAACTCTTGCTTCCGATAATGTTACTGCTTCCATAATTCTGTGCCTTTTAAAATTTATGCGGATTTGAGAGGTAAGGGAGTTGAAGTTTCATAACCTTTTTTCCTGTTTCTCGTAAATCTGACTTTTTTTATGCGTTTCCGGTCGGGGCGGTCGTTTTCGTTTCATATAGGCTTTAAAGGGTAGTGTTTAGGCTTTGCAAGGTTTTAAAGAAAAATACTCTTTGGACGAAGTACAACAGGAAGATTTTTGTTTAAACACTTTAGGGCTTGACCTTGCAAAGACGTTAAGAACACGGAAATACCTTTGCCTATGTGATACGATAATGACTGTTCCGGCTGGGAACTGCCTAAGAGGAAGATTTACAATCAGAGAAACTGGAAAAATGGTTTTATTTTAAAATTAGGATATTGTGTTTTTGTTGCCAGTAACAAAAAAAGGGCTTACAAAAGCCCCTCGTCTGCAAAGCTGTAATAACTTTCTTCTGTTAGGATGATATGGTCTAACAGGTGTAAATCCAAGACCTTGCAGGCTTCTTTTATTTTTGAGGTAATTTGTTTGTCCGGTTCACTCGGACGTAGATTGCCCGATGGGTGGTTATGTGAGAGGATTATGCCCGAAGCATGGACTTTTAAGGCGGTTTGCAGGATGATTTTCACGTCCATTACAGTTTCAGCCATGCCGCCTTTAGAGATAAGGGAAACACCTAAAGCCTTGTTAGCCCGGTTAAGGAACATTACATGGCTTTCCTCGTGGTGTTCCATACATTCAGAATAGAACAGTTTCAGATAAGAATAGGACGTTTCGGATGAGAGTATTTTCACCCTTTCGGATGCCTTTACATTGTCTTTATAAGAGATAGTGATTTCCGGCATGGTAAATTCTGTTGTTTTCATGACTACTGAATTTTAAATTAAACAATAAGAAATTTTGCCGGACACCCACAGTTTGGCGGGGACTTCAACCATATCTTTTCAAAAAATACGACCCGTAGGTGTGGAGATTTTTTAGAAAACCGGAACGGCTCGGATTTGGTACTTGTCCCCGCCGGGCTGTAACTTTGCTAAAATTTGTGATTGAGATACATTACTTTAGGGAACTGAAAAAGGGGTATCACTGGTGACACCCCTTAGACAACTGAATACCTTAAACCATTATTCGTCATAGGTTCTATATCCTATCGGTTTGCGTGGCTTCGGTTCGGACTTGCTTAGTAATTGGGTCAGTGCTTGGTATATCTCGCTGAATTGTGCATCCGTACTTTCTTCCAGTTCTTCAATACGCTTTAGTAGTTCCTGATAGCCTGTTATCATTTGACGCAAGGCTACGAATGCCCGCATGATGGAAATATTCACCTGTATGGCAATAGGACTACGTAACACACCCGATAAAGCTGCTACACCTTCCTGCGTGAAAACATAAGGCAAATACTTGGTATGTTTGCCGCGTTTTGAACTGGCTGCTGTTTCCATTTCATCGGGATTATTCTTTAAGGTCACAATTTGTGACCTTAAACATTCGACTTCTTCCTTTGTCAGTTCAAACATAAAATCTTCGGGGAAACGTTCTATATTACGTTTAACAGCCTGTTTCAACGCTTTTGTTTCCACCTGATAAAGTGCCGCAAGGTCGCTATCGAGCATAACCCTGCAACCCCTAATTTCATAAATCTTGTTTTGAATGATTTGTAAATCCATAATTCAATATTTTAAGTTGTTAAGTGATAAGTTGTCTTTAGAACTGGTCACAAATCGTGACCAGTTCCTAATCTTTTATATGGTAGCAGTTACCTTTTTCGTATTAATTTTCTGTGCCAGTAATTCCATATCGTTACTTAATTTCGCATCTATAACTTTAGCATAGATTTGAGTAGTGCGAATGTCGGTGTGTCCCAACATCTTAGATACACTTTCGATGGGTACACCATTTGCTAAAGTTATGGTCGTTGCAAAAGTGTGCCTTGCAAGGTGGAATATACAAGGTGAAGTAAGCAACAGCGGATAGGTAAAGATTAAACGTAAGTTGTTTGAAATGAGCGATATTTCAGTATTCTGCCAAGTGGAGAAAATGCAAACGGCAACAGAATATTGAGGTTGTTCAGTTACCAAACCGTTAGCCGGGCAGTTACCGAAACGGGAACAGGTAACGGTAAGCAATGAAAAGAAATCCTCACCGTTTTGTTTGCACTCATACACAATGTTTTGCGTATCAAGGAACGCTTATACGGCAAGTAATTTTGCACTAAAAAATATAAGCGTATGAAAGTTGAAAAATTCAAGGTGCTGCTCTACATCAAAAAGAGCGGACCGGACAAGTCGGGCAAAGCCCCGATAATGGGAAGAATCACCGTGAACCGGAGTATGGCGCAATTCAGTTGCAAGCTGTCCTGCACTCCCGAATTGTGGAATCCCCGTGAAAGCCGTCTGAACGGCAAGAGCAGGGAGGCGGTTGAAACCAATGCCAAGATTGAGAAACTGCTGCTGGCGGTAAATACCGCTTTTGACAGTCTTGTATCCCGCAAAGTGGAATTTGACGCAGCCGATGTGAAAGACCTTTTCCAAGGCAGCATGGAAACGCAGATGACCCTCATGAAAATGACGGACGTTGTCTGTGACGACCTCAAAGCCCGTATCGGCATAGACAGGGCGAAAGGTACTTATCCCGGCTACCACTATATGCGCCTGACACTCGGAGAGTTCATAGAGCATCGGTACAAAGTCAAGGATTTGGCTTTCGGTCAGCTGACGGAACAGTTCATCCACGACTATCAGGCATTTGCCACTGGTAATAAGGGTTATGCGATTGATACCGTCCGCCACCATCTTGCCATCCTGAAAAAGATATGCCGTCTGGCGTATAAGGAGGGGTATGCCGACAGAATCCACTTCCAGCATTTTACCTTGCCGAAGAAGACGGAAACGACACCACGGGCATTGAGCCGTGAATCGTTCGAGAAAATCCGAGATGTGGAAATACCTGCTTACCGCAAATCCCATATGCTGGCAAGGGATATGTTTCTCTTCGGGTGTTACACCGGGGTCTGTTATGCGGATGTTGTCTCGATTACCCATGAGAACCTATGTACGGATGAGGACGGGGCTTTATGGTTGAAGTACCGAAGAAAGAAAAACGAACTTCGTGCCAGTGTAAAACTGTTACCGGAAGCAATTGCGCTGATTGAGAAGTATCACAGTGAAGAAAGAGATACCCTGTTCCCTTTGCTTCGCTGGTCAAATCTCAGGCGGCACATGAAAGCGTTGGCGGCACTGGCAGGCATCAAGGATGACTTGTGCTACCATCAGGCCCGGCACAGCTTCGCCTCGCTGATTACGCTTGAAGCGGGTGTGCCGATAGAAACCATCAGCAGGATGCTGGGGCACTCCGACATTTCCACGACACAAGTCTATGCCCGTGTCAGCCCGAAGAAACTTTTCGAGGACATGGACAAGTTCATAGAAGCCACAAAAGATTTTCAATTGGTTCTTTAATCCTCTAATACATATAACGATATGCGAAGCACATTTTCACTTTTGCCCTATATCAACCGCAGCAAAGTAAAGGCTGACGGTACGACCGCCATACTCTGCCGTATAACCATTGACGGCAAGAAAACTGCCATCAGTACGGGGATTTATTGCCGACCGGAAGAATGGAACAGCAAGAAAAACGAGATTAAATCCGTAAGGGAGAACAACCGCTTACGGGAATATCTGCGACTGACGGAGGAAGCCTACAATGAGATACTGAAATCGCAAGGCGTGGTCAGTGCCGAGATGCTGAAAAACCACATATCCTTGAACAACGTCCACCCGACCACCCTTCTGCAAATGGGAGAATGGGAACGTGAGCGGTTGAAGAAACATTCCGAGGAAATAGACTCAACTTCTTCCTATCGGGCTTCAATGTACTACCAAAAGTACCTGACGGACTTTATAGTGTCAATCGGTAAAAAGGACATTCTTCTTGAAGAAGTGACGGAGGATTTCGGCAAATCCTACAAAGCCCACTTGAAGAAATGCAAGAATTTCGGGGTTTCCCAGACCAACCATTGCCTGCGTTGGCTGAACCGACTGTTGTACCTTGCAGTCGATAAGGAAATTCTCCGTGTAAATCCCTGTGAGGACTTGGAGTATGAGACAAAGCCGGAAGCAAGGCACAGGTACATCAGCCGTGAGGAGTTCAAAAAGATACTTTCCACACCGATGTATGACAAGCGTATGGAATTGGCAAGACGGGCTTTCATCTTTTCTACCTTTACCGGGCTGGCGTATGCGGACATACAATTGCTGCATCCCCACCATATCGGGACAAATGCGGAGGGCAGACGCTATATCCGCATCAATCGCAAGAAAACAAAGGTGGAGGCGTTCATACCCTTACATCCCATAGCGGAGCGGATATTGTCGTTGTATAATACGACCGATGACGAGAAGCCCGTGTTTCCTCTTCCTAACCGTGATGCCCTATGGTTTGAGGTTCACGAGTTGGGAATAACCATAGGGAAAGAGGAAAACTTGACCTATCACCAAAGTCGGCACAGCTTCGGCACTTTTCTGATTTCAGCGGATATACCGATTGAGAGTATCGCCAAGATGATGGGACATTCCAATATTCGGACGACACAGGGGTATGCACGGATAACCGATGATAAAATCTCAAAGGACATGGATAAGTTGATGGAGCGGAGAAGGGAAGTATCGGCTGGCGAAAAGAAGAAATAGTAAATAATCATCATAAAATAAATGGATTATGAGCAGAGGAATCATAACAAACAGTGAAACGGGTGCGGTCATTATGCCGACCGCACCCATATGGATGACACAATTTGAGATTGCCGACCTATTCGGTGTGTTCTCCTGCGATATCCGCAAGGCGATACGGGCAATCTACAAGAACAAGGAACTGAATGAGGTTGAAACACAGAAGTATGTCAGACAATCAGACGGCATCAGTTATGATGTTTATAACATTGAAATGATTATAGCCATTGCATTCAGAGTATGCAGTAAAGAAAGTGTTTTGTTTAGACAGTTTATAATCAGTAAAATTAGTACCGCTACAAAAGAAACACCGATTACACTGTTCGTTTCTTGTAGTAGAGGTAACAACCTATGGTATAGTTGAAGTCCATTCCGCCAGCCACTCGTTACCGATGTCGGATGCAAAGGTAGCGTGTGGCTCTGATGGCAGAGGCAAGGTCAGGCGGCAAGGCCGTTTCGGGAAGAATCTTCCTCAAACAAGTTTGAGCGTATTCAGCCCGAAAACCTTGTCACTGCCAGCCACACGCTTGAAAAGCATCCGGCAACGGAAACAAGCGACTGACGGAAAAAACAGAAGAATAGAAAGGAACGACTTACAGACGAAGCAAGATATTGGTGCTTCATCCGTAAGCCGTTCCTTTTCTTTTTGCCGGAATTCCATTGCTCCGCAATCATAGGGCAGACGGCAAACTGCGCTCCTTCAAGAAAAATCAAGTTACTCTCTGTCGATAGGCGGAGCGGTAGCCGTCATTCAGCATTCTTTCGATGTCGGATTCACGGTAGAGGATTTTGCCACCCAACTGGATATAGGCGATACGCCCTTCATTGCGATAATCTTGAAGTGTCCGGCGGCTCACTTTCAACCGTGCCGACACCTCCTTGTCGGTGAAAAACCGCTCACCGCCCAATGTCGGGCGATAGTTGGCGGTCAGATGCTCTACATTGTCAAGCAGTCGGTCAAGACTGCCCATGAAGTGGATTATCCACTCGTTGTCTTTGTTAATCAGTTCGTTCATGTTACTTTGGATTTAGTGGATATTGTTATTATATTTAGTTCATATAGTCTTGCCCTTGAACCTAGCTTCTTTTCTCCTGTCCTCCACGATGGAGACGATACGCTTCACATCTTCGGGACGGTAGTAGGTTTTGTGATTGATTTGGCTGTACGCCAAAGTTCCATTGTCCCGAAGAGTCTGCAACGTGCGTGGGCTGATGTTGAGCATCCGGCACACGTCCTGATTGTCCATCCACTCGCTCATTGTCTTTTCCCCATGCCGATGGCAGATGGCATCCATTCGGCAGATGAAGCGGTCGAACTTGGCGACCATTGCCTCAAAGGTCTTTCTTTCAATTGATACGATTTCCATATTGTCTTTCTTTTTGTTGTTATTGTTTCTTTTGCTGCAAAGGAATATAGAATCTACTGTCCGGCAATGACATTTCCAAAAGTGGCAGCGTGTTGCACCGATACGGTAGCGTTTGTCTGGGTTACTGCCTGTCGAGTCCCTGTGAGCAAGCCTATGTCCCATGATTTCCGTTCCACCTTTTAGGACTGCTGTTATTCCTTTTGCCACAAAGAAAGACATAATCCGATACCTGACAATGGATATTGCCATTACTGGTAGCATGTGGCACAGGGTGGTAGAGGTTGGCACAGGTTGTAAGTGTGTGACAATCCCATTGATTCCAAAAATTAGGAATGCGGCAAGAGTGAAAATAAGGGCTTAATTCAAACTTGCCCTCTATTTCACCTTTATCCTTTCTGCCATTCATATCCGGCAAATCGGAGAAGTCTGCACCGCTGTTTTCATCACCACAAAGCAGAACCGCACAAAATTGCCTAAGAGAATCCAAACGCTCGAATGACTGTACTAAAGCACCTTACTTTGCTCCCGATAATCGGTCGAGGTGCTGACCAAGACCATAGTTAATAACTTAATCAATTTGTTTTTTACGATGAAAAGAGAACCAAACATTACAGAGCAGCAGGCTCGTGAAATCGTGGAAAAAATGGGACGCAGGGAATCCTACACTCCCAAGTCTGTGAATGACTTCTACAAGAGCATCGGTCTGGATCCGGAGGAACTGGAACAGCCCGACAAGATCGTCACGGAAGAAGCGGAGACCGCTATGACGGATGAACCGTCAGGTGTGGCGACTGGGGAAGCGGCAATGCCACAGAAGCGTGTCAGTAGCAAGCAGCGCAGGCTGTCTTTGGAGGAGTACCGTACCACCTATCTCCAAGTCCCAAAAATTATCAACCGCAAGCCCGTGTTCATCAGTGAGACGGTGCGTGACGAATTAGACAGGCTTGTCCGCTTCCTCGGAGGAAAGGGCATGAGCGCATCGGGGCTGATTGAAAACCTTGTCCGCCTGCACCTCGACACTTATCGGAACGACATTGAGCAGTGGCGCAAGCTCTGACGGGATTACAGAAAGTCGGTTAGGCTGGTGAATATACTTCATCAGCTTAACTGATACACAAAATGAGTTATTACACTCGAAAATCAATCCGACAAGCGGAGGATTTTTGTGTCCTCAAAGACACAGCAAGATATATTTTCAGTTACTCCGGTTAATTCCGGTAACTGAAAATCCTTGCACCGCCGTGGGCAGAATTATCCTCCGCAGTCGGATAATTTCGGGGTTCCTTAATCAAAGATTAAACAATGGACAAGCCATAAAATTAAAAGAATAAGAAGAATGAAAAAGAAGAGTAAGTATGGGAGAAATCCCAAGTTGAATCCGAAGACGCACTGCGTGATGGTGCGCTTCGATGATGAGGAATGGAACAGGTTCCTGACGATGTACGAGGAATCACAGGTGTACGCGAAAGCCGTATTTCTCAAGGCGCACTTCTTCGGGCAGAAGTTTAAGGTGCTGAAGGTGGACAAGACGATGGTGGACTACACGACCAAACTGTCCGACTTTCACGCCCAGTTTCGTTGTATCGGAACGAACTATAATCAGGTAGTCAAAGAGCTGCGCTGCCATTTTTCGGAGAAGAAGGCGATGGCGTTGCTCTACAAACTGGAGAAGCATACCATCGACCTTGTGAAGTTAAGCCGGGAAATTGTGGAGCTTTCGAGGGAGATGCGGGCTGAATGGGAGCAACGGCAGGGATAGTTTTGCAATAGGTCGGAGATGTTCTGCAAATGTGCAACTCACCGTAAGAAGGCAAAGAGAACGCATGAGTATCGCCCGATACTACCAAAGGCGAGCTTTTCAGCGACTCGTTTGGCTTGTTTAGTGATGACACTTCATTTGGCAACACCGCCAATACGGAAGCCAATCAGAAAATGGCGGAGATATTGCGGAGGAAGAAAACCAAACGCAAATGGAGGATGTGGTTGTAAAAAGAATTAAATCATCTTTCAAATTCAAGAGCATTTCAAAGGGTAAACCTTGAAATTGCTCTTGAAAAAATAAGCTGAATTAATTGTTCCCAATAGTCCAAAAATTAGGCATTTGAACTTTAAATTCAGGGTCAATGTTATGACATTGTTCTTTAATAATACCCCTGCGATGAATAGCTGGTTGTAAACAATAGGTATCAAATTCTTCACGGTTTACATCCTCAATCGAAGTCCAATGAGGAAACAAAAGTTTCATTGAAGCTACCGTTATACGCTTCACTGCATTAAAGTCACGATTGTCTGCTTGCTTTTCATAGCCTACCAACTCATCAAAGAGTTGTCCGTAAATCGTCTGTGTACGCAATGTATGCAATGCCTCCGAAAAATATTCCACATTGACAGTCCATCCTTTGAATATCATTTCTTTGTTAATACGGGGTAAATACCAACCTTCTATGAAACAATGAAAGCGGTCGAGCAAAGCGGATTCTCTAAAACTTTCGGGTAATTTATCAAAATATTTTCTTGACATAGGACGACGGTTGTCATCTAAGTCGATATTCCCCATCAGCATCAGCCCACAATCAGCAATAAACTCAAAATTGTCAATTGTTGTTTTACCTTGTTCCAAGTAGGCTTTTAATGCAGCTTGTATTTCCGAACGTTCTTGGAAAACAATGGTTTGTATTTCATCAAAAGCTGTAAAATCGTGGTTCTTAATAATACCAGTTTGTTGCTTTTGTTTGTCGTAGAACAGTTTGGCTCGTGATACTTTTCCTCCACTAACTAACCATCCGTATTTAGACAAGTTACCAAATACGTATGATTTTCCTGTTCCTTTAGGGGCAAGTTCTATCACATTGAGTCTGGGTTCTACAAATATCAACAAACGAGTAAGGAATTCCACCTTTTCTTTCATTATCGAGAACCCATCAGCATTATATTCCATAGCAGATAATAGCACATCAATCCATTCGATTGTTGTGAATTGTTTTCGAGCGTCCCGATAATAACTCATATCAATGGATTTATAAGGTTTAAATGGTTTAAAGTCGAGCATTTCCACATGATTCCTTTTTCCGTCATCATCAGGCATCACGCACATTTTTATAATGCCCCACTTTTCTCCATCCACCAATTCCCCTTGATGCTTATTGTACACATAATCGGGAATGATACCTTCTTTCAATTTAATGCCCATATCAGGAATGGCGAAACGGCGTACTCCTTTTACTAAGTCTATATAGATTTCAAAGCGAGTGAGCAATGTCAATTCTTCTCCACAGCCTAAGCGGTCTTTCACTTCCGAAGTATGCCGTGGAATGACCTTGTCAAGAAAATTAGTCAATCCGCCTTTATCAACCTCACCATTTGAGTTAATGTATTTTTTTAGCAAAAAGTCCTTGACGAACGAAGGAAGAGTACGTCCATCAAACAGACTGCCAGATGTGGCAGAGTCTTTATAAATGGTTTGTGTTCCAAATGCTTGACGTATCTTGTTGCTTAATTCTTCTGTCATATATCAATATTTATTATAAGTCACCGAAAAGGTCTTCTTCTTCAGCACCCAAGTTAATCTTTATTTTAAACTTTTGTGAATAGCTGCCAATGCGTATTTCCACTTCATCAACCTCTTGTGTTAGCTCCAATCTGTCGCTCTCAAAACGGAAATTTCCTTGATTGTTCAGATTGTATCCTGTGTTATTATAAATCAACTTTGGTATTTCCAAGTTTGTAACACCTTTGATACGGAACATTAGAATCGGATTATTTCCGTTCACTGCATCATCAATAAGGCTTATTGAGTATTCAGAAGGTTGCCGCTGCGAAGATAGAATTATGATAGGAACCAACACTTCTTCTGGAGTACATCCACCATGGCATCCCTGTCCATCGGGTATTTTCCCTGCAAGTGAATTATGGCGAAGCGAGCAAATAGTTTGCCCATCATCTAATATGATGTATTTGTCATCTTGGGTATTAGTTCCTATTTTACGTATGGCACATCTCCCATAATGGTCTGATTTTATACCTCCTAAGTTATATCCAGTCCGTAATTGTGAGAGATAAGACAGACCGTGGTCCGAAATGATAGCAATCTTTTTGCCAGCATGTTCTGAAATAATCTCTCTCACAGCACTTTCCACAATTTTAATTTCTTCAATAATATATTGAGGGTAAAAAGTGCATTTATGGGCAAAGCCATCTAAATCGCCTTTTTTCGATAATTCACCGTTGGTTAGCTTTAACAAGTCGGTCTTGTTGTTTTCTGTTTTTGAAGGCAATAAAGAACGGGCTATCATTATCTCATTAAGAAAGATGCCCTCGCTTTTGTATTGCTCCACAAGTTGCATAATAAACGGAATCCAATCAATGCCTAAGCCGTCAATCCAATAAAAAACGTCAATATCCTTTCTTCCATTTAACAATGTACGAATAGTGCTGAATTGATTATACCACGAGTTGAACGTTACGGAGTTTGCGTTTCTCTCATCTATTGATGTGCTTATTAAGCCTGTATATCTATTAGACAATTTCGCTTGTTTGTAAGCATCCATGTAATCTAATACCCATTTCTGATGAATATCGGAAGTGCCGCAACTCTTCTCCATATAGTTATAAAGCTGTGGATATAGTTTAGCCAGTTTATTTATCGGAACACGGCCATTGGCAACCCACCGTATCATCAGTTCTTTTTCTCCGTCAGACAATCCTGTAACATATCGCATGGCGGTCTCATACCCATCTTCCAGTGCTATATTCTCCAACTTTCGACACAATTTCTCATTCGTATCGTCTGTTAGTCGTATCTTGTTTTTATGGGCATAATTTAGGATTTCCGTGCGCTCATTCAGGCACTCTTCCGGATTGTCCATGTCAAAAACGGATAGGGCGGCTGCCGACACAAACTCTTGGTTGTTGTACAATCTACAATTACGGAGCAACTGGCAAATATACCCTTTGTTACAGAATCGTTTGGAATAGTAGGTAGCCAGCAACCAGCGTTTGAAATGTTCTGTATTTTCGAACCAAGTCTTAACAAATACAGTGTAGTCTGCCAAATCGAATATGTCGAAATATTTATTGAAGAATTTCTCAAAAGAAAAATTCTTGTATTCTATTTCTCCTGCTAATTTCTCCCAATTACCGGCATCTTCCCTTTGATATTTTATCTCGCCAAAATCGAGATGCAATCCTTTTGTTAGGAATTCATACGCATTGCTACAAGTGGTATAACTCAAAGCATTGTCCGGCTGAGCATTGTCCGCCAATGCGTAAATTGATTTGGACGTACTGATAATTTCTGGTCTTGCATTCTCATCACGCCACACTTTGAGCCAATCTGTAACAGAGCGTACTATGGTAAATTCTCTCTCCAATCCGGCTACTTGGTAAGTGTTTTGAGCAAGCGTTAGGTGGTATCCGTTTTCTTGCTTGGAGCCTACCAAATGCCAAATGACAGACTGGGAATCTGAAAAGAATTTCGACATTTTGCCATATTGACCTATCATCGGGATATAGACGCGTTGTCGATTATTAAAGCCGGAAGTTGCAGACTGTATTCCCTTGATGTCGCTAACCAAAGTTTCAAATTCCTTCGCTGTATGATTGTCGTAGAATCGTGCCAATTCCGAGAATGGCACAATAATGCAATCGGAGTCGCTATTATCTTCAATATATTGTTTGATACAATTAGCCAAGCAACTATGCGTCAAGATTTGGTCAGGGTGTTCTTTATCCATCCAATCCACTATTTTCTGCATTTTTGCCACTCCTAATCCTATCAACTCGCTAACAAAATCTTTGGAGTCTGCAAAGTTATCAAATAACACAAAACGTACCGGATAGCGATTCAGTATTGAGGAATTGGCACCATCAGCAGCTTTGTCTTTTTTTACCTCCTCTATAAGACGGTCAATATGCTCGAAATCCTTATTCATACATCTAATTATCTAAAATTATGTCGAGTATGTCTTCATATCCCAAATCACAAAGCTGTTCCAATAAGCGTTGAGCGGTAGCAAGCGAAGGAATATTGCCAATATGCTCCAATGCTTGCTGGCGTTTTGTCGAAGAACAGGAGTTCAAGCCTTCCGATACTTGCCCAAACTTTGTTTGTGGTTCTTCATGCGCATTATATGATTGCCCCGATGTAAACGGCGTATATTTTGAGGGCTGTGTAGAGGGTAAGGATGTTGGCGCTGGCATTGGAGTAAGCGACAACTTCCAATCCTTCAATTTGTCGTTCACCTCTCTTTCCGTCCAAAGCCCTACTTCTCCTTGCAAGTGTTGCTTGATATATGTCTTCGCATCCGACAAGTGTTCATCATCCAAATTTACTATTTTATTGGATTTGAGGAAATTATGATAACCTTCCTCGAAAGCTCCACTGCGATTGAGCAGCATAGGGAACTCAAATTCATAACGTCCCAACAATTCAAGCGCATCATTCATCAATGACGGATTTTTGTTAATGTTTGGGTCAAGAGATATTGTCACAATCTTATCAATGAGAGATGACATTTCTTCGTTTGTTCCATGTACATACTTCAATGTCCATAGTGGATAACCTTTTTCCGCGGTATATTCATGAGAAATAGCCCAACGAGCATCTTTCAAGCTGCTGATATCCGAATAGGTCTTCAATGACTTCAACTTGAATACCTTTATCAACAATTTACTCAGCTGTCCTGCTTCTTTCGTCTCGAACGTAAAAGTGATTTTGTTACTTGGCTTTCCGTTCTCCCATGACTTGAACGTTTCTATTACATCATCCACCAAGTGCTGTGCCAATCGGGGCTTGCCATCTACCGAATAAATTTTGTTTATCCAAGGTCGCATGGCAAATGACAACATGGCGATACCCGCATACGAAGGGAACAAACCGTAAGGCGCGCGTGTCAATTCAATGAATTTCTCCGCTAAATTAAACTCTTTTGCCTTGTCTGCGTTCTTTATTTTTCGGCTGACGAATTCACTTACCAAATAAAGCGGATGGTTTTCTTTATCTACATTTTCTTTCCAGTGAAGATTATCATCCACTGCATCTTGGAATAAGAACTTTAGAGGTAGAGCCGGTCCTGTTGCTTTGCCTATTATTTCATCATAGGTATTGAACATCAATATGTTCTTTGCTGTTTCTTTGGCTTGCTGATTTTTCCAGAATGTCTTTGGCGCACGAGTACGTAGCAAATCAAGTGTTTCCGCTCCGCGACTAAACACTTTAGGGGCTATGCCCACATTGATTGCTGTTGCCAGCTTCATGGTGGAAAAGGTTTCGCCTTCTCCTTTCACATATACCGTAAAATTGCTACGACGAACTTCTTTCATCCAATCGGAAATCATGGCTTGTGCATTCTTGTCGTGTGCTGCACGTTGGTCTGCCAAGTTATGGCGACTTGCGCATTGGGCATTAGCCATGTACTCTATGAAACGCTCGTAATTGTCATCACCGAAAGTAGCATCAAACACCATAAAGACTACATTGATAAAACGCTCATCGTTTGAGGCATATGAAGCTATAGTTTTCAATTCATTCATCTCCTCATCGTTTCGCCCCAGCATCACAGCCATGAACAATTCATAGCTTTTCGCTTTTTCTATAGCGTTCTCTATCTGATGGAGCAAGGCTGCTTCATTCACATAGAGGGAAAAGAAATTGATACTGACAGGACGGCTGACATTAGAAGTAAGCGTATCGAATGCTTTGCGTACTTCCTGCCCATACGTAACCAGTTGTGAGGTATATTTGAATTGAGCTTTCATTTCCAATTTAATCTCCTCAATCTCTTTGGGAGGAAGTGCGGAGAATTGGATTGAGAACAGTCCGCCCGGAGCACGTTGAATGATACTATTATCATTCAACCAGTTCAGTATTTCGTCTATATGAGGTTCTATTTGCGTACCTATAAAAAGACTTTTTACATTTTCTTCGCTGGGGGTTACGGTTTCGTTTCCTGCTACATTATTTAGAGCATTGAGCAATAAGATACCCTTGAATACTGCATAGGTGCTTACTCCATGGTTTTGCACTTGTAGCCTGTAAGAATTGTAGCGTTCAGTCACAGCCCCGTAACGAATATGGTCTTCGTTGAACACTTCCATAACGTAATCCCAAAGATAATCAGCCGTAATGGTTTTATGCTCGGCGAACGCCGCTTCACTCTCCAAGAAGTCACGTATAGCTTGGTTTGCACCAATAAATTCGAAAACACTTCGTGAGGAAGAGCCTACCACTCGTGCATAATAGGTGGCAAGATTGGCTGTCGCAGGATGAATGGGATAGAGATTACGCAAGTCTTTTATCGTATCTTCTACATTGTTGCTTCCCACTGCATAACGAGCCAACATTCCGGCATGACTATTGAAAAATGAAGTAGTTAATGCTTCATACCCCTCAATATCAGCAATTCGGAACTTGCGTGACATGATTTTAAATGCCGACACCGTTTCCATATTATACTTCATATAATGATAGCGACCTGTAGTTTTTGTACGTTCTTGTGCATCAAGTTTATTCAGTGCCGAGGGATGGGAGATAAAGAAGAAATAGCTGTTGTTACAAGTTTCCATAGCTTGCTCAGTTATCTTTTGTAGCTCAACCAACAATGACGGCCCCATGTCCGATTTCATTAAGTCGGTAAATTCGTCCCAAATAATCAATAATCCGCAGTAGTCAGTATTTTCTGCCAACTTGTCTTGTACCTCAAAGAACCAATCGCAAATATTGGCACTATTCAGACGTATATCCATGCGCCGTTCTGCTAATGCCCTCTTTACCTGCGTGAGTATGGAAGTGTCAGCTGTACGCAACTTACTTGCCAAAGTCTTCACATCTGGAGCATAGGCTTCTAATTTGGGGCTTTGGCTGATGATGTCTTCCCAAAAGGCAGGTTCGCTTTCCACATGGTCAGCATAATCATCAAAGTCTGTTTTTACAAAGAAATTGGTCAATCCTGCTGCTTTTAATGCCCTTTTTATGGCACTTTGCAGACGGTGTGAAAAGTCTTCTTTGTGTGCTATGGATTCTGTACCATATAGATTGACAGGGAAAAGACGTTTACCGCTCCTTACATCATAGACAGACTGGCGTAATAAATCGTATTGTCGGGATGCATATTCGGTGTTTAAATATTCGCAAATGTCGTCCACTTCATCACAAAGCAAATGTTTGATTACTGCGGCTGCATGACTCTTGCCTGTACCATACGTGCCGTCAATCCAAAAAGACTTGTGTGCATCTTGGTCATTATTACGAACGGCACTTACCACCTTGCGTAATATGTCGTTGAATTGTTCATTGGGAATGAAGGATTCCCATTCTCCTTGTTCTTCCCTGCCTATATTATAAGCAGGTTTCGATTCACGTATCGTGATATAGTCTGAATATCTTGTTGCCATTGCATTAGTTGTTTCAGAGAAATAAAAATCCTACCTACATTATAATGATTTGAGTATGCTTATTTCACTCCATTCATCATGAAGCGTAATATTATCTAACCCCATATTTAATTCTGCTGTCAGGATTCTTGGAATAGAAGTATCAAGAGTTCTTAGAATCTTCTCAAAATCAGCCTTATTAAGCCCAAATTCAAAAAAGATTCCTGTTCCATCATTACTATTATACAAATCGTCAATTCTGAATGATTTTATATAATGTGTTTTACCATACTTATAAAGAGAATAAGCAACGGCAATGTCACTTATGTCATCATGGGATTTCCTAATATCGTCAGTCTTGGAAATCTCTTCTTTTTGATGGAAACTATTACCAATAGGAGAAGAGAGTAATATGTTATATAGTGCATCCAAAGAATATTTAAATGTAGTATATCCTTCGCTATATTGCTCTTCATAAATACTTTGCAAAATCTTCTTTGAATAGACTGTCCCTACTTTTATGTTATTAACAAACCATTTTATTAGAGGTGAATTATAGGTCAAATTAATCCATATAACCTCCCATACAATGTCCGGCATATCTTGATACATTAGGGCAAGCACTTCGCCTAATGGAGTAATTTTGTTCTTGGCATCAATGATTTCAGAATCTTTCAACCAGCTTTTAAAAGAAGGAACTTGCTTCTTCCCAAGAGAATTGTTATTCCAAAAATCTTCAAGATTTATAAAGAACTCGTTCAACCATTCATCACGAAGACCGAATGTACCGTAAGCACTGATGCCATTCAATTTTTCATTATCATTTTGTGTCATACTTAATGAGTCTGCTACGATGCAACCTTTGTTGTGAAAATTCAAACATTTATAGCAATGGATACACTTTTGTTCATCTACATTTACAGTTGGATATATACTTAATGCTCCTGAAGGACATTCAACTTCACACGCTTCACACTGAATGCAATAAGTCGTTTTATACATTGCCCTTTTCAGTAAACCACTAAAGGTTATATCTGTCACATTGTAAAAATGAACTGTATAATTTGATTTTGAAGAATCAAGGTAAGAAATATCAAACTTGTAAATATTATCTTTATATTTCAATTCTCCTACGATAGTGTTCTTCTCTTTTATTGTGTTTATCTTTCCAATGGTACTTATCCAAACGAAAAAATCTTGTCTTGCACTTTCAATTGTTGCAATTAAATCATTTTTTAGTTGTTTAAACGTTACAGAAGACATTGATTTTACGTGTTTCCCACTTGCTCTCAGTTTCCATTTATGTCCTTTTATATATTCGTTTTTATTGGGGATGTTCCTCGAAACAGCCCAGTTTTCCAAGCGAGTTAAAAATGGGGAAAGTTCTTTTGGAAACATCTTATTTACAATCATATCGTCCCATTCTGAAGAAAATGGACATATCAAGCATCCTACGCGCGGTTTCCCAGCACGATATGCAATATTTATGGGAAGATTATGCTTGAATATGTATAAGAAAATTTCAGTCGTATTCCATTCTAAAATAGGGCGTGCATTAATGACAACATCATGCTTAACTCCTTTCCCTATTCGGGCATATTTTGAACGGCGTACACTTTCTTCTGAACGTGTACCTTCATATGCCAATACTTTTGCTTGCTTATTAGTCCCCTCAATTTTCAACATGCGATAGAGAGGGGCGGTCTTCATCACCGAGCAACACCAACGATGTGTGTCACTGGGAGTGCCTATCTGATCCCAATAGTTTAGAACGGATTCGTGATTACGAGCTACGGAAAATTTCAAGTCGGGATATAATGATGTATAATGCTGTCTCACTTGTTCATAAAGGGCAAGTGAAGTAGGAAGCTCATAGCCGGTATCACTATAAATCACTTCAAAGTCTGTAGAAGGAATGGCACGAGTGCAAAGGTCAAGTACCACTTGGCTATCTTTTCCGCCAGAGAAAGAAGCGAGAAAACGGTCAATTTTGGTGGAATGGAAAATACGTTTGCCACTCTCTTTGGCTGTGTCGAGTGGTACAATATCAAAACTATCGCAATCTTCCTTTACAATAGCCATTTTCTTTTTATAACGCTTTTCTGCTTTTTCAAGTAATTGATTATAATCAAGTTGATTAGAAGCCACCTGCGCAGTACTTCGATTAGCAGACGTGTATTGCAAATATGTATCTCGGATAAATTCAATAGCTTCGCTTTCCAATAGAAAAAGGAAATCTTTGTTACGTTGTAGCATTTCTGCCACATCTATACATTGTAAGGTTGCCTTTTCTTTCCCTTTTTGGAACAGAACGGTTGGAGAATCGTAAATATTCGCTCCTTTTACCTCAAACATCAATTCTCCACGATAAAAATATTGTTTGTTGCAGGCCCACATCAAAGGCTCTTCTGTATGAGGATATTCCCAACCTAATTCGTGCAATTTTAACAAATCAAGTTCTTCCCAGAATACAGGACGTGGCGTTATCCCCAAAGTGTTTGAAGTAACGTGCGAGTGAAGCAATACCCCACCAGTCTCATAGTCCCAGGAAATCTTGTACATGGATTAATTCTGCCTTCTAAAATTACTTGTATGGCAGAGTTCCCGATACCATGATTATACAAAGTACATTTGAACTAAACAAAAAAGCGTGGGAATCTTGCCTGTTGCCCATCCCACGAATCGAGGCCTTCGCATTGCCCAACAGTCAGAACGGACAACGCAGAAAGCCCACGCATGGTATATCTTAATCCCATGCGTGAACGAATCGAAATATATAATGTGTATATTTACGACAATCCACGGCAAGGCATAATATACCTACCGTGAACATCTACTGTTGTCTTGTCCTTTGACTGTTGTTGTAAGTTGCGAAGTTACGATTCGTCAAAGACAAGCGTCAAGTAAACGCTCTTTATGTAAAGTTACACCCACCCGCTATCCCTCTTCGGGCTTCTGCAAGTGTAATGCGGTTACAAAGTTAGCTATTTTTTTTGGATTTCCTCTCAAATGCCGATTTTTTATGAGTTGATGAAAAATAAATCTAATATATGAGATTGCTTATCAGAGATTTTTTTGTACTTTTGCAAATAAACGAAGCGTTCTTTTGATTTAATGCAAAACAAGACAGAATATAGAAATTCGCTTGTTTCTAAATCGTTACCTATTAAGAAACAAATCTTTGTAAGTTGTTTATCCTCAATGGAAAAGAATTTAGGTAATGTCTTCTTTGATGAAATGTAACGTTCTTGTCAATACCGCATACCGTTGCAATTTCTTTCAAATAATCATTCATTTTTTGATTGCTGATAACAGGTAGCAATTGACCGTTTTTAAGTTTTCCCTCGTATTTGTTTAGGATAGCTTTCGGAATATCCAGTAAACGGATGTTTGATGTTACTTTTGTCTTGTGACGTTTCTTTATAATCCACAAATTATCATCGAATGCCATACGGATGTCGCTGCGGGTTAATTCGCATATATCCACGTATGAAAGTCCGGTATAACAGCTAAAAATAAAAATATCCCGTACCTGTTCCAATCTCTTTGAAGCAAATTCTTTATTGCATAACCTGCTTATTTCGTCCTTGTCAAGATACCTTCTTTCGATATACTCGAATTTAAGTTTGTAATGAGCGAACGGGTCAGCAGTAATTAATCCGGTAGCTTGTGCAAAGTTTACCACTGTACGGAAACGTTGGATAAACTTCATTGCTGTATTGGGTGAACAATCGTGGTTCTTTATTATATATAGGTAGAAGTTCTCAATAAATACCTTATTAATTTGACGTATCGGTAAGTCTGATACACGATATTCATCTTTCATGTATTCTATCAGGCGTAACTTTGTCAGTTCATATCGGCTGTACGTTTTGGGGGTCGCTTCACCTGCTGCCACCTTTTTCTTGTACTGGTCGTTATGCTGGGTGAAAAAAGAAATGATGGTATTGGCTTCTTCCTCTTTTCCCAAAAGAGCATTTTTCACGCTTTCGGGAGTAACATAGCTGTCACGCATTAACTGGTTATGGAAGTGGGAGCGTATATTCGCCTTAATATCGTCCAGCATGGAGTTAAGCCTTTGTATCTCCATTGATTTACCTATGGCTCTGCCGGATTTCCAGTTAGTTTCAAGGACTTCTAACTTGGTATTGAATTGGGTTTGTTTGCCGTTGATTGTGATACGGGCATGAATGGGTACTAAACCACTCTTTTTCATCTTGTCTTTTTTCAGGTAAAACAATACGCTGAATGTACTCTTTTCATTTTTCATAATCTCACTTTTTTAGATTGCAAAACTAATTTTAATCACTGTAAATGAGATAAATAGAGCATAGACAAATCACGTCAAAAGTAAGCCATTTTCCGACAATCGTACCCCCTAATCGTTTTTTGGGGAAGGGGGTACGATTTGGATACTAAAGTGTGTCTTTTCGTGCCCCTTTTTTGTCTTTCAGGCAAGACTAAAACATAAAAAAAGTCCTACAATACGTTGATATTGTAGGACTTGTCTCTTTTTTGTCGCCGTTTGGCTTTGTTCTTATGTGATCCGCTTGGGGCTCGAACCCAAGACCCCAACATTAAAAGTGTTGTGCTCTACCTGCTGAGCTAGCGAATCAATCCTTTGTTATTGCTATTCTTCCGAATTGCGAGTGCAAAGGTATGGTTTATTTTTGTATTTGCAAACATTTCTAGAACTTTTTTCTAAAAAAATACATTTTATCCATTTTTCATTCATTGCGATTAAAATTTCCATGTACTTCCGTCAACAGCTTCCCCCCCACACTATTTCACAATAATCTCTTCTATAGGTTGTTTCAACTCCTTATCCAATGGATACGACTGATACTTCACTTTATCAAAATCAATCTTCTTCATATTAATACAACGAATATTGTTATTATATGCCGTTTTATAATACACTTTCCTGTTTGTCAAATCAATAGCCGAAGTCCATTGTGTAGCACTGGGAATATCAGGTGCTTTTCCTGACGCATGTTCTATACCGACAGGAATATCAAAATTATTCAGAATATGAAAACTTTGTAATATAGCGTCATACGCTGTAGGGCACGCCGAAGCTGTTGCCTTATAAAACGCTACACGAACAAAACGGGATGGAGGAGTCACATCCCCCGGAATGCCATGGAATCCAGCACCTGCGCCAAAAGGGAAAATAGTCACCCCACCCCATTGCTGTGGAGTGACAGCCCCCGGATACAAATTTACATAATTATTCAAATTAGTCACCTGCCATGGAAAATCGGGAGAATTGGTGAGTACTCCTACCCTGTTTTCATAAAAATGAGGAACACCATCCACAAACTCCAATACCACTTGATTTCCTTTAGCATCGCCAATGCGCCAATGTACCGTAGAACTTTTACCAGGTTTATCAAGAGACACCACCTTCACCCCTTCTATAGCTGCTTTCACTTCGTCTATAGTAGCAAACTGGGAAAGCATCCAGTTCACCACCTGCAAATCCGACAAAGTAGTTGCATTTTGAGCCTCATCATATTCTTCATACTTCCCATAATGAGGAAAATAAAACAATCCAGCCGAAAGTCCTACTTCATTCAGTCCTTCAGCCACAAAGTCTTTCTGAATGATAGCCAGTCCTACCATACCATATTTAGCCCGAAATCTCAAGCCATTTACACCCGTTGGAGTATAAGATACCAATTCTTGTCCTCTGGGAACAACAACATACTCACTCGGAAGGTAACTATTCCCCCACTCTATGGTACGTGCCTGCACATATCCACCATCTTCGGCCAGGAACGAAATACCGGTACATGCCGATCCGCTTGCAATGCCAGTCAGCAACAAGGCCAAAGCTATTAAAATCTTTTTCATAACCATTTTGAATCTATTTATGATATTAAGAACAAAACATCGGATATTTTGGTTCTTGTTTTACGCAACAAAGGCAATCAAAGCCGTCAAACAATGTTCCGACACTGATTGCCATACAAATAAACAAGAATGGAAAAACGAAAGGAGTGACAAGTTCTGAATTTGATTATATTTAAAGAAAAAGGAGATGAATCTAAAAGAAACTCATCTCCTTAACCCTAAATTATTTATTCAGTAAACAATTTACCACATCTTTTTCCCGTTCTTTAGGTTGTACGGTCAAGCTAACCACTGCACCCTCTTTCAGAGTAGCTTCTACAGTGGTTTGCCCTGTAGCATGCAATTTGAAATGCACATTCCAATCTTTTGGCCACGCAGGAAACAATAAAATCTTTCCATCGGCTTCCTGCAACAGCATTTCCTGCATACCTATCATGCCACTGCCTCCCCAGTTATGATCAGGCGTCCAGTCATAGCCTGGTCCCCAAAAAGCGGGAAAACGATGAGGGCCGTTTGCCATTTTCTCTAAGGTAAGTTGTGCAGCCTCCTCTGTCATTCCCAGACAGGCTGCCCAAATATTATCTTGCTTCCACCCGGTATGGGAACGGAATTTCTGGGCATCAGGATCATATAAATAGGTATTACGAGCTATTTCCAGACCTTCCCTGCCCACTCCGTAAATACGCCAGGGAAACACGGGATAAAGTTGAGGGGTTTCAATATTATTCACCCGTTCCCAAACCTGTGCCGGAGCAATCATTTCCTTCCCATCCACTATGCGCAAAGGAATCTCAGGAATACGTGCCAGCATATCCGGTTTACGCCTATAAGTTTGTAAAACAGAGCGCAGTGCAGCAATGGTTGAGGATGGATTGTAGGCCATCTTATAAGTTTCACAAGCCGATCCTGGATAAATCACTAGTTTACCGCTACCATCCAAATCCTTACGGCCACGTTGTAACGCAAGCTGACGATAATGTTCATCAAAGAAACTAAGCGAACTTTCTATTAAAGGAGTATAACAGCTGATATCCAAACTGTCATAACGTGCTGTTTCCAATATCATCTGACAGAACTCAAGAACGGTATCCCATTCGTATTCTAACCATGCATTATATTCCAAGCCTTTATCAAAACTCGCAGGACGCTTAAAACCATACTCTGCAGGGTTAGGAAGACCAAAGTTCTCCATTTGCTCAGTGAAACAAGCGCCAGCATGTCCCCAATAGGCACGAGTACGCGCTTCGGCTGTCGGCAACAAACGCAGATAAAAGTCAAATTGTGATTTCATCAAGTCAAAGTCACCGCTTTTCAACATAGGCCAATAAACCAAACGCTGATTCTGTGCAGTCATGGTTCCTCCTCCCCATTTCCGGAAATCAGGGGTGAATTCCATTATCTGATCCACATACATAGGATCAAAAGTAAACAGTCCCCCGTTAAACTTTGTAGGCCACTGGCTATAGGCGTTACATCCCAACATATAGCGGAACAGTGTATAGTTACGGATAGCATCTCCCGCTTCACCTTCCCCCTCAATAAAGCTACGTTTCCAAAAATCATTCCACCAACGACGGGTAGCCTGTTTGTCTTTGGATACATTTATTTCCTTCTCAGTACGGGCCAATGATGCTTCCCATGCAGGAACCGTACCTTGTTCCGTATTCAAGGCAATGTGCACAGATTGCTTATATACAGGTTTTTTACTTTTATACATCCATGCCAGATATTCAGTTCCCGCATAATGCCCACGACGTGTACCGGTATAAACCAGATTATCACCGGATAACCGACCGCCAAATATTAGATTTTTCAGAGGATTATATAATTGTTCCTTAACCTCATTCATACCTTGTTGGTCTACTACCACATCAAAAATAGTCCGATCAGGATTCCGATGAAAGAAAGTAAAATTATCTTCTTCCACACAGACAGAGTCACGCTTAGTCATCAATCCATCAGGAATGGCCCATTTGTAAGAGCATTGCTGCCCTTCCCCTTTACGCACCGGACGATCTTCATAACGCCAGCTTTCAAAGTTTACACGCATAGAAGTCAGTTCCTTCGTCTTCACCTCAACATGTACCACAGGATGAAACACATCCACCCAAATAATAAGAGTAGCATTATCACTACTTACGCTGACATAACCATCATTAAGATGCAGAGTCTGCCGAAAAGAAGCCGTTCCGGCAAAAGGGTTCGGAGTGAGCCTCACACGAAACCGTCCCTGCTTCAACAGACAGTTATTCTCGTCAAAAGAACCGCTACGACTAAGGTAGAACAGAACATCATCATTCTCTACCCATACATTCATACCGATATCCCCACCTCCGCAAGGCATGGACTCCGAAGCATTCCGGCTTTGAGTATTCCAAACCAAATTGGCAGGCTGTCCCCACAGAAACTGCCCGCCAATAAATACTAATAATAAAAACGTAAAGATATTCTTCATTTTTTTCTGTTTTTACCAGTCATCGGAACGGAAAGACGACACAGGTAAATCTTCACCAAACAAATCTCCTTCCACATAATTTTCGAAACCATAACGAACTGCCACCGGATGAGGTACTCTTTCGCTCTTTACAAGCATTTTACTTCTCTGTATCCACGCTTTAGCAGGATAAAAAACCCGATCTTTGCCTGCAACCTGAAAGTTATATGATTCAAAACGGTCTTTACAATTTATCCACATCGGCGCCCGATCAAAACTGACTATTACCGTATCATTCTTTACTTCCATTCCTGTATAGTAAGGACTTTCGGCCGTAACGCCTTTCATTCCGTAAGTTTTTACTAATGCCAAACGCCCCAGACGTTCTCCTGCTACCCTCTTTTTACCCGGATGAATCCCCGTTTTCATTCCTGCGTCCAACAATACAGCCATACCACTATTGCCCACCCGGTGTTCTACCATAGCTTGTTGTTCGCGAAGATAAGCAGAATTTATCACATTCTTGCCAGGCTCAGTAATAATTCCATAATCATAAGGTGCAATTTGACAATAATAGAAGGGAAATTCCCCTTGCTGCCATTCTTCGCGCCACCCGCGTATCAGTGCACTGAACATATCGGCATAAGTAGAAGCCCGGTTATAGTTATCTTCCCCCTGATACCAGATAACTCCACGCATGGCTAATCCGATGAGCGGATGAAGCATACCGTTATAGAGTACAGTCGGAGTACGGTTCTTTGACTTGATATCGGCTTCCGATTGGGGAATCTTTGCTTCGGGAAATGCCTTCAACCAATCCGGATGCATCCAGGCTTCACAGGCAGAGCCTCCCCAAGAAGCCACAATCAAACCCACAGGTATATTCAACTGCTGTTGTATCATCCGACCGAAGTAATAAGCAGTAGCACTAAATTCACGCACGGTTGCCGGAACAGCTTCCTGCCAGGTTCCTACCACATCTGTTTTCGGAGTAAAAGAGGAAGCCCGCTTTACGGTGAACAGGCGGAGTTGCGGATTACGGCTGTTCATCACATCTGTATTGCTATTCTCCACCGGCTGGTTTTTAAAACCTTTCATGGGCATTTCCATATTACTTTGACCGGAGCATAACCATAATTCCCCCATCAGGATATCACGTATTTCAGTCAACTTTCCATCATCAAAAGTAATCGTGTAAGGACCTCCGGCAGAGGGGGTGGATAAAGCAAGTTTCCACGCGCCTTTTGTATCGGCAGTAATTTTATAGGTTTGTTTATCCCAACTTGTTGTAATTTTCACCGATGCATTGGGAGTAGCTGTTCCCCATAAATTGGCACGAGTCTGCTGCTGCATCACCATGCCATCTGAAAAGAAAGCGGGCAATTTCACTTCCGCATTTGCCGACAGGCAAATCAACCATGCCCAAGCAATTCCCAGTAGTAGTTTCTTATTTTTCATATTATGTGTGATTACCATTATTCTTTAGTTTTAAAAAACTCGCAAGGTCCCATCCATCCGGCAGGCAACAAATCATCTCCGGGCAGACGGAATTTTGCATTCGTCCATATCCCCTCAAAAGGCGCTTTATCCAAATCAGCCCCACGGAGCGCATTCGCCCAAGTATTCACTACCTCCACTTCCAATACATTGGTTCCGTTACGAAGCGCATCGGTAATATCCACTTCATAGGGAGCTGTCCAAGCTGTACCGCATGCAATGCTGTTGACACGTACAGTCGCCACATTGGCCACTTTTCCCAAGCGAAGAATGATTCTTCCGTCCTGTTCATTCTTCCATCTGAATAACCCTCTGTAAGTAGCATGTCCGGCATAATATCTTATTTTTTCATCCTCTTCCTTACTCCAGTCAAATAATGCCGGACGAGTGACAGTCTTACGCACAGAGGGGAATGTTACTGTCCATTCCTTGATCAATATGGATACAGGTTCCCTTTCGGTCTGTTCCGGAGAAACTTCTGAATATTCTTTGGGGAATACTACAAATACAGATCCATTGGCAGGCAAAGACAAAGCGACTTCGGTACGACCGTTCGCTTCTTTCCATTGTGCTGGACGAGTTATGGTTCCTGTTACCGCATTCCACAATTCAGGCGTGCGTCCCGCAATGCGGAAAGAAGCATTGAATGTACGCAAACTGTCCACCTGATTGGCTACAAAATAAATCTCATACTCTTCCCCACTCCGATGAGTATATGCCACATCAGCAGGAAGAAGTACATCCCGTTCCACACCGAAAGAAGAAAAATCATCTTCCCGATAAGGCAATTTCGGAATAATGACACCTGCCACACGGAGTTCCTCTACTTTTGCCTGTGCCTCAGGAGACAACGGCAGGTTATCAGGATTCATAGGACGGGCTGTAGGAAGCACCAATACTTTATAAGAAGCTCCTCCCGGAAGTACCATTCTTCCATTCTCCGCTTTTGCCAAACGTAACAGAGCATCTTTGTTGAAAGAATCGTAGGCATAGCCACGCATCGGGTTCACCCAGTCTTCGGGATCGGCCATGTTTGCCGAATGGGTAACACCGACAGGACGCACACGGGTAGGTTGACCTTCATTAGCCAGCCGAATCCGTTCGCTTTCCACCCGTTCGGCTCCATAGATACCGGGAAGCATCGAAACTAACCGTTCGGGTAAAATGGAACGTCGTGGCATTTCTTCACCGGTAAAGACGGCGATATCAGCCACCGGATGACCGTATTGCAACAAAGTCTGGCAACGGGTGATGTAATCTACAAAAGATTTTCCTTCCTCCCACCAGGTCTGGTCGCGCTGGAAGAAGAGTCCGATGCCGTCCAATGTCATACCAGGCCGGTGGTTCATCCAGGGATTATGGGTATAGACATGAAAAAAGAGCTTATTGATACCCAGTGCATAGTTACGGTCCAGCAAAGGTTTCAGCATGGCAGGGTCTTCATCCCATACGCCACGAATTTCAGTAAAGCCTTCGGCCTGGATAATATTCTTTCCATAAATATGCGCACCGCTGATGGCATCCAGCATATCATTGGGTTTATCATGCGTAGGACTGTTCAACCAAAATTCCCCCATAGGCAAATCCACTTTCTGATAATGCATCAATCCGTCACTGACCATAGTAGGAGCTACGCACTCGGCAGAAAAACGACAATCATATTGACGGGCACAATCAGCCAATACGGTGTAGAACACATCAGTCACCAGTTCTCCGATGGTGGTACGGACATCCCGCAATATCTGCTCACTGCGAGCGGCGCTTTCCATCGGAATACCTGCCAGCAAAGGAAGATAAGGCATCAAATCATATCCACGACGTTTCTTAAATTCCGCCGCGAAGTTATCACTCCAGTTCTGACTGCCACACTCCCAACTGTCTACGTGCATATATTTCAACACACGGCGTGCCACGGCTTCATCCGTCTTTTTGAACATTTCCGCAAACCAGTTCGAGAACTGTTTCTGAACAGCCTTGGTACTGAACTTGTCGCATTCCAATCCTTTACCACCTCCGGCAGTAGCATTTACATGTCCGGTTGCCGTATGTCCCATGCGGAGAATACGCCATTTACCTTCGGGTAAACGGGCGGTCAGCCTGCCCTGATACAAAGGGAGATTGATCAATTCATCCGGCTGCACACATGCCGCATCAGGTATTTCCGTCGAAGTAGTAGCAGTAGCTACACGCCACACCAGTCCTGCTTTTCCCTCCCATTGATGAATACGTGGAGCCGCATGAAGGACTATATCATTGATTTTCAAATTCGGTTTCCATTTGGCTGCATCCAAATCTTCACTACCCGGTTCACTTCCCACGGGAGTCCACTCAAAACGGAAGTAACGGGCGGTAACAGGAGGGATAGCATGAGTGGACTGGAAATCCGTATTCTGCCATCCCTGCCGGGCAGGAACCAGTTGCTTCACTGTTTTGAATGTCCGTCCATCCTCACTGGCCAATACTTTCAGGCGATGTGCCTGGTAGTTATTTCCTCCCAAAATAATTTCCACATTACTGCAAGTCACAGGTTCTGCATATTCATACTGAATCCAACAAGGATAAGAGGAACGGAAAACTCCTTTTTCATCTCTGTTCACAGCTTTGGATTCATCTTTAATAACGGCCGATTTCAAATTGCCGAAAGTTACCTTCGGCTTCAATGAAGTATCCTCAGGCTGACGCTCCAATGGAATGGCGTAGGTAACGATATCTTCATAATAGCCATCCAGTGCTTCGGGCATGGGCAAAGTCAAATTACGAATATTCCCACCGTTCACTATAGTATCACTCCATACCACTTTTTGCATCGACTCTTCGGAAGTTATCCAAGGACCTCCCGCCAAGGCAAAGCCATCACAGATATGCATTCCCAACTGCATGCCTAGCCTATCAGCCTCTCTCATACTATGAGTGACCATACGCCACCATTCAGGGGTAAGCTGCTGGGCTTTTCCCTCGTATTGAGGTCCTTGCTCTACTCCCTTAATAGGCATCAGATAGGCCCCACCCAAACCTATACGATGCATGGCCTCCAAATCTGCAGTAATCCCTTCGGGAGTTACAGCGCCAAACATCCAATACCAGAAAGTCCAAGGACGAGCTTCCTGTACGGGTGAATTTACAAACTGTTGCCGTAAAGCGGATTGTGCTATCATCGGTTGGAATCCGGTTACCAGCAATATGGATACAAACAGATGTTTTATCTTCATAAGTTATTTATTCTATATTTAATAATAAACGAACAAAGTTGTAATTTGTACTCAATTTCTCAAATATAGAGAGTTCAAGTCAAATAAAAAAAGAAAAGGGAAGAATAAACAAAGTTTCTCTTCCCTTTACAATCTATTTTTTCACTGTTATTCAAATTTTAACGTGATACCTCCTCCATATTCTCCATCAGCCCAAAATGCTTGTGAAGACGGACCTATCAAATCTGTCGTATTCACTTTATTACGAACCGGAGGAATTACTTTCATCAGACTGATACCGGTAACAGGAAAAGTATAAAGCAAGCCGTCACGACCGTCGCGAGGCTGATAAACCCCTACATAATTCTGAGGAGTACGGTTACAAATACTTATCATTCCTTCCTGTGTTTCCAAAGTCATCCATTGCACATTAGCGAAGTACCCTTTAAATTCGGGATAAGTAAAACTTTCAGCAGGAATGGGATCATTATACTCATTTTCCCATACGCCCAACTGCGGGCCATGCAGACGGTTCTGCCATACACGGTAAGGGCCGTCACCTACCCAACGCTTGCTCAACACTTTATCTTCCGGATAATCAAACATCACCCCCATCAAATCCACAACACCACTAAAGTTGTATGTAAAGTCTATAGCAGCGGTACCGTCAGGGGAGATAGTCCATACAGCCTGATCAAAACATCCCAGTTTGTAGTTAGCGGTAACTACTACGTTATTGCCTTCTTCACGCACGCTAAAGCCCGTGAAACAACCAGCATCCTCAAATGTTGTATATTGGGTTTTCTTCTTTTCAGCCTCTTTGTCATCATGGTTGTAAAACTGGTCCATAGAACGGTCCGAACGCTTCGCAGCAATAAAACGAGGTCCATTTGTCAGGCTGATGGTACGGCTTCCAATCTTCACCCCTTTCAGTTGTCCGTCTTTCTGAGAGAAAGTAAATGTACGTCCTCCAGCATCAACCGTCAATGCATCGGCAGTTTCTTTATAAGAAGGCTTGTTTCCGGCAGAAACCTGTTGCAATCCGGCAATGTCTTCCAGTTTATAGCTCCATGTAAAAAGGTCATTCCCATTTTTATCCGTAACGGTCAGCAGTAGAGCATTGGCTCCCTTCATAGCCGCAGGAATAGTCAGTGTACCCACACCGTGAGCAGGAATGTCGGGACAGTTCACCTCTCCCTGTTTCATCACTTTCATTCCCCCCCTATCGGTCACAGAAGGCAATTGTACATATTTATAGGTGAAACGGCAAGTATTCGCATTCAAAAAATCGTACCGGTTCTCTATTCTCAGTTTGCCGTCAAACTGACTGTCAAGGCTATCAACCCTGATTTGAATAGGACACCACACCTGCTTGATGGTAAAATAACTTCCCTCTTTTTCGTGGTGCGGTCCTACAATACCATCAGCTCCATAATTGCCGCAGTTGTCAATGAATCCATTCATATCCACACGCTTCACGCCCTCGTCAGCCAGCACCCAAAGAAAACCTCCGGCACAACGAGGATGTTTACGCATCATTTCCCAATAATCATACAATCCTGCTCCATGGCCCCCATCATACAACCCGTGCAAGAATTCGGTCGGCATAAATATTTCTGGCAGACGCATATAGTTCTGGCTTTCTCCATAAGAACGATAGTGCATAGTTTCATATCCGCTGAAGTTGCCTTGCGGATGAAGCACCGGACGTTTCTGAGGATCATATTTATGAAATTCACCATCCAATTCAGTATTCCAGCCTTTTTCATTACCATTGCTCCACCAGATAATACACGGATGGTTTACATCACGGGTAATCATTTCTTTTACCAGCTTCTGCCCGTTGATAGTTTCGTGCTTGCCATGCCAGCCACTCAATTCATCCATTACATAAAGTCCCAAAGAGTCACAAGCTTCAAAGAATTCGGGATCAGCAGGATAATGACTTAGACGAACAGCATTCATGTTCATGCTTTTGATAAGCAATACATCTTCAATATTCTTTGCCTTGCTCAGTGTACGTCCGCTTTCAGGACGGAAGCTATGCCGGTTCACTCCTTTAATCATCACACGCTGACCATTGATATACAATCCGTCACTTTCACGTGTTTCAATCGTACGGAAACCAAATTTCTGATTTTCAACATGCAGGGTTTTACCGGCTTTATCAAGCAAAGTAAACGTAGCCTGATACATAGTCGGAGTTTCAGCTGTCCATAATTCAGGAGATTTTACAGTGAAATTAATCGAAGCATGATCGCTACCTGTACGGACATCCGAAGTATTTTCGGCCACTTTTTTCCCTTTAACATCTGTTATGACAGTATGTATCCTAGCACCTTCTACTGCCATATTCAGAAAACAATCAGCATAGAAATTCCCATCCGCCTTCGCATCTATTGCCAGACGATCGATATTTTGAGCTGGTTTCGCCACGATAAACACAGGACGGAAAATACCTCCAAAATTCCAATAATCAGCACGGCGTTCTGCCAAATTAACCCCTGCATTCGCACTTTCCTTGCTTACAGTTACTTCAAGTACATTCTTTTTTTTCGATCCGAAGAATACCCGGTCACTCACATTATAAATAAAGCGGTAAAAAGCTCCCTGATGCATGGAGCCAGCTTTACGACCATTTATCTTTACCTGCGTATCAGTCATAGAGCCTTCAAATACCAGCTCTATCTGTTTACCATTCCATTCGGCAGGCAACTCAAATTCATATTTATACAAACCTTGTTCATCAGCTACTCCTTCAGGAAAAGCCTTACCATAGAATTTCATGCCATACTGATAAGTACCGAATCCTTGCAGCTCCCAACAAGAAGGTACTCCGATTTTCGTCCATTTTCCGGAATTATTACCACCGGTACACATGAAATCCCATTGTACCATATCATCACAGCCACGTCCTGACAAGTATTGGCGTTCTGTTTTTACGGAAGATTGCGCCAACAAACCTGCCGATAAAGCAAGGAGTGATAAAAAAGTTGTTGTTCTTTTCATTTTGATATTTGATTTTTAATTTAATTCTATTTTTCCGACTGCTTCCCGAAAAGATGTGTCGCTCATTCACACCTTTTGCCATATGTCATTTAATAAGACTGAAACGTACCCGCAAAGTATGAGGTTTCTGCTTATCAATGGCATACTTCTTCAGCACTCCCGGACCACAACTACTGTTTCCTAAACCTAAAACCGCAGCATCCAGGCTGAGAATAATCTCCTTTCGTGGTTTCAAGTCACAATCATGAGTTGCTTTATAAATATCATCCACAGTATAATATAAGGCCGAAAATGAAAATGGCCGGTCTATGGCTGTCACACGGATACCTTTCCCTTCTTTATTGGTAAGGGTCACCTCTGTGACATCCTCGTGATTGCCACTGTCCTGAGGACGGGGGTAATGTGTATATTGACTGCTCACCTTGCTGCTCCATCTGCCTATCAAACAGGACGTCTTACGGTCGGGATAATTTTCCCACGGGCCACGACCGTACCAGGAAAGATTCTCGTATTCTTCTCCCAATACAAATGCACTACCCAGACGAGGCAATTCCGGCAATTCTCCTTGTGGCAGATAAGTCTGTTCCAAATCCACCGTTCCATCCACATATATTTTATAATGGGAAGAGACACGGATGCTACCTTTGGCATAACGATATTTCACAACCGATTTCCTCGATACGGTGCCATTCGTTTCCTGAGTTTCCGTTTCGGGAGTAATCACCTCTACTTGAGGAGCATCCAATCTCTGATTCTTCCAATCCTTGGCCAACCAGTTACCGAAACTTTTATCATTATCCGTCGGAGCACGGAAAGCCTGAAAATAACTATCTTTCCATAAATCCAAAACAGAAAACTTATTTTTACGTTTACCCGGTTGTACACCGTTAGCCACCGCCATCAAATGATCATTCAAGGCAAACTGTTCCTTTAAAATCTCATGCCCGGCTTTCGCCCATAAAGCATCTTCTTTCAATACTATACTTACATTCAATCGAACATCAGCCTGCTTATTAATCTTGACATCGGGCAAAGCCATCGTTCCCGTTTCACCGGGTGCCACCAATGGAAGCGCCAGTTCCCCTTGTTCCATCTTCTTCCCATTCTCTATCAAAGTCCACAGACAGCGATATCCTTCCAGACCAATGTGGTGATTGCGGTTCGTAACTCTTAATCCTTTGGGCAAAACATCTTGTTCTTTTACTAAAAGATCTTGTTCTTTTGGAAAAACCTGAAGATCTTTTTCCATTTCCAATTTAACCGGGGCATATACTTTCTTCACCTCCCAATATTTGGGCGTAGTTTCGCGGTCACTCATCACCACACCATTAAAACAAAAAGCCTTTAAATTAGGCTGATCACCAAAATCACCGCCATACGCCACCATCTGGCGGCCATCCGGCAATATCTTATAAATACCTTGATCCACCCAGTCCCATATAAAGCCGCCCAGCATACGTGAGTTACTATAAATCTCATCCCAATATTCCTTGAAATTACCTAAAGCATTTCCCATGCAATGTGCATATTCGCTGGTCATCACAGGACGGTTATCATTCGTGCGTTCCGCTATTTCCAACAGGCGTTCCCAACGTGCGTTCTCCGCCCGTTCCTTGTCTTCCCCTTCGGGAATGCCGGGATTCAGATACTCCTGTTTCACACGGGTATAGAAACGGCTGATTACATCCACCGTTTTCGGATCGGGTTCTCCGTTCACTCCCTGAGCTCCTTCATAGTGTACGGGACGTGTAGGATCAAAATCATGTAGCCAAGCCGAAATAGCAGCAAAATTAGGTCCGTAACCACTTTCATTTCCCATGCTCCACATCACTACCGAAGGATGATTTTTATCGCGTTCCGCCATACGTACCGCACGATCCAGAAAAGCGGCGTACCAATCGGGTGTACTGGCCAATGTTCCACGCAATCCGTGCTCTTCTATATCCGCCTCATCCATCACATACAGTCCCAAGCTGTCACACAGTTCGTACCAACGGCTCACATTGGGATAGTGACTGGTACGGACTGCATTCACATTGGCTTGTTTCATCAATAATATATCCTGCAACATTCTCTCCTCACTCATCACGCGTGCCGTATACGGATCGTGTTCATGACGGTTTACCCCACGAAAGCGGACAGAATTACCGTTAACCAACATTTGTCCGTCTTTTATTTCAATACAACGAAAACCTACCGGCTGTTCCACTTGCTCTATGGTCTGTCCGTTTACATTCTGTAAACGAAGCTCCAACTTATATAAATAAGGAGTTTCGGCTGTCCAACGTTGTGGAGATTTTATAACGGCGGACATACGTCCCATCTTACGTGGACCACGTTGCGGATACCATTCATTCATCCGTGCCGCCTTATGCTCCAAATCCAAGATATCTTCCACATTGCCAACCATATTCACTATTTCTCTTCCATCCGCATCCTTCAGCACTGCCTGCAACGTATAGCCTTTACCGTCCATTCCCTGATAAACGCTGAACTGCGGATCAATCAGCAGTCTGAAATCTTGATAATTCCCCTGAACAGCAGGGAGGGTACGCACTACATAGTCACGGATACGGATATCTGGAGTATGCACCAAATGAATACTGCGATGAATACCTCCAAAACGCCAAAAATCCTGATCTTCCAAATAAGATCCGTCACTATACCGATAAACCTCTAAAGCTATTTGGTTCTCTCCCGGTTTCAACCAACGGGTGATATTGAACTCACTAGGTTCCATACTTCCCTGGCTATACCCTATACGTTCACCGTTTATCCATACATAAAAAGCGCTCATCACTCCTTCAAAACGAAGAAAAGTCTGCCCATCCGCTTTCCACCCAGCCGGTAAAATAAAAGTACGCCGGTATTGTCCCACCGGATTACGTTCCTTGTAGGTGGTATACGAAGCTTTAGGCTCCCCCATTACCCGTGGAGGATCTATTTTAAACGGATATCCTGCCGATACATAAATAGGTGTTCCGTATCCGTTGATTTCCCAATTGGCAGGAACCGGAAAACTTTTCCAATCCTCGTCATTAAAGTCCGTACGGTAGAAATCCGCTATCCGTTCGGAAGGCACAGGAGTCCACCGGAATTTCCACATCCCGTCCAGACTCATCGAACAATCCCCCTTCTGCTTGGCAAAAGGCACAAAAGCAGCCCTTGCCGGTTCCCGATTAATCTGTAATACATGATGATTCTCCCAATCATGTATTTGTTGGGCCTGTAAGGATACCGTCATCCATCCGCACAGTAACAATCCATATATTCTCATATTTTTGCTCTTTCTTTTCAAATGAAGACGGACGAAATATGATTTTGTACCATATAAATTGTAAAAAGAAAACCCTTCTCTCCGATATCATCATCGAAAAGAAGGGCAAACTTAACATGGACAAAACAATTATCTAGGATTTTGAACTATATTCGGATTAGCATCAATTTCAGTTTGTGGAATAGGAAGTGCCACCCTAGGGTCTGAAGGAGTAATGACACGAGCATCTTCAGGCATAGTCAGATGCCAGCCTCCTGAACGGTCCACTGACTTGCCATTACGCATATAATCAAAGAAAGCATGACCTTCACCTACCAGTTCTTTACGTCTTTCTTTCAAAATGCGCTCCAAGCTGAGATCAGCAGATGTTACGGATTTCGCTGGATTGGCACGGGTAACTATCGCATTCAGATATGTCAATGCTTTTTCCGTATTGCCGATTTTAAAAGCAGCTTCCGCAGCATTCAAATAGACCTCGGATAAACGGAGAATACAAAGATCATTATCCTGTGGATTGACTGTAGAAACAGCATCGGTCACACTGCCCGATTTCCCCGGATATTTAATCAGATATTTCGGTTGACCTTTGGCAGCTACAGGCAATGTATCTGCAACTGCATTTTCCGGCAAATGAGGAAATACATGGCGCACATCTTCAGGGTCTTCATTCAGCAAATCCAAATAAGCCTTTGTCAGAATCAGGTTATTCCAATCTTTCACATTATCGGCATACACCATCGGCGCCCCTTCTCCTCCCGAACCGCCTGAAGGTTCAGACATCGTAAAATAGAATTCAAACAAAGACTCTGAGTTGAAGTCTTTTCCCCATACAGAAGGATATTCATCATGAGTAAAAAGCCGGTAAATTCCCCCATTGTCATTGATTACTTCTTCTGCACATTTCAATGCATTTTCATTGTCATTCATATACAGATACACCCGGGAAAGTAAAGCTTTCACACTCCAATAATTCATATAGGCATCATGTTTTTCTTTTGTCAGTCCTCCCAACGCATCGTTCAAGTCCTTTAGCACTTGTTCGTAACATTGTGCCACTGTGTTACGTTCCGGAGCATGATCCTCCAAGGTGGTCTGAATCTCAATAGGAACTCCCAAAGAAGCCCCATTATCCAAAGTATAAGGCATACCAAATAAACGGGTCAGATCAAATAAAGCCAGTCCTCTCATTGCCAGTGCCTCCGATTTAATCCGTGCCACTTCTTCCGGCTTGGCATTCCCCGCATTCCCCGCATCCAACTTTTCTATCAGACTGTTAGCCTGATGGATCACTTTATAGGGTTGGTTCCAGACAAGGGTTATATTAAAATTATCATCCGCCGTAACATCAAAGAAATAGTAAGGAGAAACCCTGCGGCCTGCTCCTTTATTAATACGCGCCTGCACATCTTCTCCACGACAATCAGCATAATAAAGATAATTATCACCATAATAACTATGTGCGGATGCTAATCGGTATATACCATTCAATGCCACCTGTGCATCATCTATATTTTTAATGGCATCATCACTAGGAACTGCCGTAGAAGGATCTGTATTCAGCCAATCAGCAGTACACGAAACAAACATCAATGATACAGCCGCAACAATCGATAAATATATTTTTTTCATTTCGTTCTAATTTAAAGGAAATTCATTAAAAAGAGACTTCTATTCCAAAACTGTAAGTACGCATAGGAGGTGTTTCACAAAATACTTCACCGGAAACAGGCACTTCCGGATCATACTGGTCCCACTTTGCCCACGTCAACAAGTTACTGCCTGAGAAATACAATCTTGCTTTACTGACACCCAGTTTGGTCAACCACTGATCTGGCAATGTAAAGCCCAAAGTCAAGTTCTTTACACGTAAATGATCCGTGCTATGTACATAACGGGATGAATTCTGCGGTCCTGCTGCTTGGCCAAGTACAAATCGGGGTACATCTGTCACATCACCCGGCTTTTGCCAACGATCCAATTCATAAATGGGCAAGTTATAGTTCTGCTCTTTTGCACCGTCGGTTTCATTATAAGTTCCGGTTTTGTCAAAAGAATATCCTCCTAAAGAATAAGTCAATGTCAATGCTAAATCAAACCATTTGTAATTCACGATATTGGTAAAACCTCCTGAAATTTTCGGATCCACAGACTTATAAGGAATTGCCTGTGCTGCAGAAGCGTCAGTAGTAACTGTTTTGTCATAATTGCCATTTGCATCCTGTGTATTCATATAGTACAAAGCTTTTCCTGTTTGAGGATCAACCCCCGCATATTCTTTCACATAGAAGGTAGAATACGGCAACCCCACTTTATGGATAAACCAGCTTCCCTCGATAGACTGTTCCAATTTACCATCCAATGATACAATCTTATTTTTATTGTGGGTCATATTCAAAACAGAAGTCCAATTAAAGTTGCTACCGGCAAAGTTTATGGTACGCAGTTCCAGTTCCCAACCTCTATTATTCAGTTGTCCCAAATTCCCCAAATAATTTTGGAAACCGGTAGTGCTACTGATAGGACGATTGTAAAGCAAATCTTTCGTATCGCGATTATAATATTCCAAGCTGACAAAAATACGATTGATAAATGCCAGGTCGAGTCCCAAATTCAAGTTATAGTTCTTTTCCCATTTAAGGTTCGGGTTCGGTAATGCCGATTCATAAGATCCACCACCTCCCATATAATTCTGCCCGTAGGAATAAAGTCCCATATATCCGTAAAGAGCACCCGGTTGATTACCATTCACACCATACGAGGCACGTATCTTTAAATCACTCAGCACACTCTTTATAGATTGCATAAATTTTTCCGCACCTACATTCCACATACCGGATACAGACCAAAAATTTCCCCAACGGTTCTCGGGTGACAGGCGTGAACTGCCGTCACGACGAAAGCTACCAGCAATATAGTAACGGTCATCATAATCATAGTTGATACGGGATACATAAGAAATCATTCTTGAATCCTGAGTAGAAGACACAAAGCTGTTCAATGATGCTGCATTATCCGGTTCCACCAAATAATCTGAAGGAAGTTTGGATTTATCCCCCATTGCTTTGTCAGTCTGATAATTTTCAATTTCATAAGCTATCAATGCGTCCACATGGTGCAACTGTGCTATAGTCGTATTGTATCCCAATGAAGTGGAAGAAATCAATTTACTATATTCTATAAATCCCTTTGCCGTCTGTGCATCACTACCACTTTTAGCTCCGGCTCCACTCAACGGATTCCAATAACGGGAATCTTTCTGAATATTATAATCATAGCTAAGCGTTTCCTTTAATTTCAACCCTTTGATAATATCTATCGAAGCATAGCCTGTAGAAAACATACGTGTCATGCGGGTACGGTTATAATCTGTACGGATATCACGCAACGGATTCACATTGCTACTGGGATATGACCCTACATAATTCCCTTCAGCGTCACGTACCGGAAAAGACGGAGTGGTGTTCAAAGCCACACAAAGGAAAGGATTAATAGATGATCCACGCTCCTCATTCATTTCCTGATTCAATTGAGAGAACATCACATTGGCACCCACTTCCCCACGGGAACCTACCTTCTGGGTTACATTCAAACGCGCTGTATATCTATCTAGATTAGAATTTTCCACCAAACCCTCCTGACGGTTAAAACCCAATGAAGAATAGAACGTAGTCTTGTCATTACCTCCCGATACGGACGCTTCATAACTTTGATGATGTGCCGTACGCATTAATTCCTTTCTCCAGTCAGTATATCCCAGTTCCGGAATGGAGGCATAATCATTGATATGTAAATCAGCATACTCTGTGGGCGACGCCAATCCCGCCTCCGGATTCTTGGCTATCTCATCTTGCTGAAAGTTCATCAAACCTTCATAAATTAGCTCTCTACGCTGCTCCCCATTCAACGTTGGACGGAATTCCACAGCAGCATTAGAAAAGCCACCATCAATTTTTAATGTAGCCTTAGCACGTCCCTTTGTACCTTTTTTAGTGGTTATCAGAATCACACCGTTTGCCGCACGTGAACCATATAAAGAAGCCGCCGCCGCATCCTTTATGACTGTTATATTTTCAATATCCGAAGGGTTCAGCGTACTCATTATATTCGTTTTAGAATTATTCATGTAAGCGGCATCTGCCGAGCCACCACTCAAGCTTCCGGAAGTCACCGGTACTCCGTCAATGACAAACAAAGGTTCTTTCGATGCATTGAATGACCCCATACCGCGAATACGTATACTTTGATTAGCACCCGGCTGACCGGAATTTCCCGAAATGGACACACCCGGAGTCATACCCTGCAACTTCTGTTCTACCGATACAACCGGAACGTTCTTCAACAAGTCCCCCCGTAATGTATTTGCCGAACCGGTAAATGAGGATTTGGAAAAATTACCATAGCCTGTCACCACAACCTCGTCCAATCGTTGTGTATCCGGACGTAAAGATACATTCAGTACCCCATTGGCAGGTATCTTCGCCGTTAGTGTACTCATACCTAAAAACTCAATCACTAATGTTTTGTCTTTGTTGGGAACTTCCAGAGAGAAATTGCCATCTATATCTGTCACCACACCGATAGATGTACCGGGTATTTTGACAGTAGCTCCAATTAATGGTTCTTTATCCTCTGCTGAGAGAACACGTCCTTTCACTGTTCTATTCTGAGCTTGCACGTACAAACCGAATAAACAAGCCAAAATGAAAAAAACATACCTAGATTTATTCATGATTTATATTTATATAATTATATAATAATTTATCATGTTCCGGTCAAAAGATATGCCAACAACAATAACCGCCCGTCAAATCACTGTATATTAACTAAATAAGCAAACAGAACATCTGTAAAACTGTAGAATAAATCCACATGAATGTAGAATTTGTCCACACAAAAAAAGGGTGTGATACCACACCCTCTCATTTAATAATTATTTAAAATTAATTTTTAGTATATCCCGGATTCTGCTCCATATCAGGACTAAATGTAAACTGGTCTGTTGGAATCGGTAAAACACATTTATAATAATCCCAGTCTATTTCCTCCACGATACCCGGTAAATGATATCCTCCCTTACGAACAATGGTCTTTCCATTTCTCAACATATCAAAGAAACGATGCCCCTCACCTATCAATTCTTTACTTCTTTCTTCCAACACCCTATCCAATGTATATTCAGCCGCCGTTACTTCTTTTACAGGATTAGCACGCTGCACAATTGCATTCAGATAATTCAAACCCTTTACGGCAGATGCCCCACCTATTTTCACTCCGGCTTCCGCCGCATTCAAATAGACTTCAGACAAACGGAAAATAACATAATTATTTTCAAAAGATGGAGTCGTAGCATCTGTTCCCGGCCATTTTTTCAACCACCATACATCATTTTTATTATAAACATTCTTTTCCAGCAACAGACAGCGAATATCATCCGGATCACTCAATAACTCATCCACAAATTTCTGAGTAGCAAAAATCTCACGATACCCATTCCAATGCATTAGATATGCCAATGAACTTCGTCCTCCATTATCATCTGTACTATTAGCAATTTCAAATAATGATTCCGTACCAAACGTATTTTTCAGATCCCATGCCGGAATATATTCATCACGTGTATAAAGACGGTACATTCCATTTCCTTCCACTTCTTCAATCAAGTTGCTTGCCATTTGAAACGCCTTCTCGTTATCATCATGATACAGATAAATACGAGACAGCAATGCTCTTGCAGCATACGCATTCATCCGGCTGTTATTTTTAGAAGTACTCATTAAAGGTATAGCCTCCTCCAATGTATTGATTATGAACTCATAATCCTTTGCTACAGTGCTGCGTGGCGGATTTTCATCTAATGTAATTGCATGATCTACAATTGGAGCTCCCCAACCGGCCCCTTTATCCTTAGTATAAGGATAACCGAAACAACGGGTCAAGTCAAACTGGCAAAGTGCCATGATAGTCATCGCCTCACCTTTTAATTCCTTTAATCTTTGCTCTGAACCTTGCACTTTTCCATCATCAATCGCATTGATCACATTCCATGCATTACGGATAATATAAAAAGGACGTCCCCATAAATATCCGGCATTTAAGCTTGTAGAGCGATGATCATATAAATAACACCGGTTACAAGTTCTTCCGCTATTATAAGAACTCTGCATATCATCCCCTTTCATATCCCCATAAAAAAACATGGTTCCGCCATAATAGCCATAGCTGGACATCAAATCATACAATCCATTCACAGCATTATCTATATCCTGCTCTGTACTCAGTGCCAAATCCGTAGAAACGCTATCACCAGGATGAGTGGTTAAAAAATCATCCCCGCACGATACGGCCAATAAAGAAATCAAGCCTAATATAATTATATTTTTTTTCATAAACAGTTCGGTGTTAATTGATTAGAATTTAAGTTCAAGTCCAAATGCGAATGTTTTAAGAGGAGGAGTAAAATAACTTACAATTCCATTCAACTCCGGATCATATTGATCGTATGCAGCCCATGTCAACAAGTTGGTACCCGAAAAATAAATACGGGCAGAATTAATACCTATGGTTCTTAACCAAGACTGAGGAGCAGAAACGCCAACAATCAAACTTTTCAAGCGCAAATGATCTGTACTATGAATACCACGTGATGAGTTCCACCAGCCACCATACTCTTGTCCATACACATATCGGGGAACATCTGTTATATCTCCCGGCTGTTTCCAACGGCGGCGTAACTCTGTACTCTTATTGTATTGTGCCGTATAGCCGTCATCTTGCAAAGCATACATGGCACCATCGTAAGAATATCCACCTAAATGAAACGACAAATTAAAAGATAAATCAATAAACTTATAATTAAACGTATTCATCAATCCACCGGTTAATTTAGGATATATATCTTTCAACTCCACACGGTCGGCATCATTGGGATCATACACAATATTCCTGCTTCTATTGCCATTTTCGTCTTCTTTATTGTCATAATACATCGGGCGTCCGTCATTAGGATCCACTCCGGCATATTCTCTCAAATAAATTGTCGCATACGAACAGCCTTCCTTTCTGATATAATTTCCATCTATAAATTCCGGAAGATCCGCCAGTTTTACAATCTTATTTTTATTATGTGACAAGTTTAAAGAAGTTGTCCAACTAAAATCTTTGGTTTGAATATTACTTGAGCGTACTTCTATTTCAAAACCGGTATTTTTCATTTCACCCACATTCGTAAGAATACTGCCAAAACCACTAATAGAATTCAATTGCTTACTCATCAATAAATCCTTAGTCGTTCTGGTATACCAATCGAAAGTCAAATTAACCCGTCTGAACAGACTTAAATCAACCCCCAGATTCAATGCATAGTTCTTTTCCCAAGTCAAATCAGGATTAGCAATAGCATCTTCCCACGGAGCAGGTTTCCCATTATAAAATGCTCCGGTAGTATAAGTTCCATGATAACCATAATAACCGGTCGGCAGATTACCGTTCACACCATACGATGCTCTTAATTTCATATCCGACACAACATTCTCCCACGGTTTCATGAAGTTTTCCTGAGAGAGTCTCCATGAAGCGGAAACAGCCCAAAAGTTTCCCCAACGGGTATCAGGTGCCAATCGGGAAGAGCCATCACGACGGAAACTGAAACCTGCATAATATTTATCATTATATCCATAATTCAAGCTTCCCACATACGACACCATAGCATCTTCCTGCCTTGTATTAGTAAGATCAGCAGGTTTGGCACCATTATCCAACGACGGATTAAGTGTTTGCCCGTAAACCTGTTTCTCACCATACATATCCTCATAATCGTACTTCATAACCTCATACGCTAAGACCGCATTAATGTTATGTTTACCAAACGTTTTATTATATGCCAGATTCGTTTGTGAAGTATAACTCATTCTCTCAATCATCATCATCTGTCCGGATCCCTGTGTAGCTTCCCCATCTTTACCGTCAGGCGAGTAAAAGAAAAAGTCTTTATTTAAAGAATAGTCTACTGTAAAGATAGTAGATAACTTCAACCCGTCCAAGATATGATAGGCAGCCTTGGCAGATGCCATTGTACGTGCCAGACGTGCATAATTTGAATCTACAGAATTCTCATACAGCGGGTTAATGCCTCCATTATTCTGGAAACCCGTATGATAGCTGCCATCCTCATTATAAATAGGTATAGAAGGGGTCAATTGATATTTTGAAGAATAAAGCGCACTGGCATAATACTGTCCCTCCGGCGTATGTTTATTACGAGTCCATGAAAAGGTAGCATTCATTCCATACTCAAATTTATTCCATTTACTGTTTGCATCAATACGACCGGTAAAACGTTCCATTCCTGAATTTATGCTTATACCTGTCTGATTGGTATATCCTAACGTACCAATAAAATTCGACTTTTCATTACCTCCGCTTACAGACAAACTATAGTCTTGCTGATGTCCTTTTTTCAATAAAGCATCTTCCCAATCAGCATATCCGTTGACCGGGCGTGCCGCATAATTGTCAATTTGTCCATCCGCATAAGCCTTTGCCTCGGTTTCCGAGTCCCCCTGATTCAAACGATAATTAACAAATCCCTCATAAATCAATTCCCTACGCTCTTCACCACCCATTATCGGACGATAATTGTAAGCAATATCCGTAATACCGTAAGTAGCCTGCATACTCACTCTCATTTTACCTTCCTTACCTTTTTTAGTAGTAATAAGGATTACACCGTTAGATCCTTTTGCTCCATATAATGAAGCAGAAGCGGCATCTTTCAATACGGTTATACTTTCAATATCCGCAGGATTTAATGTCTCGATCAAACCAAGTCCTCCCGCGCTGGCATTGGCACTTAGACCACTCATATCCCTAGACGCTACCGGCACACCGTCCAATACATAAAGAGGTTCTGTAGAAGCATTCATAGAAGCAATTCCACGCACCCGCACTGTAGCTTTAGAACCCGGCTGGGAAGAACTGGCTACTGAACTTAACCCCGGAATATTAGCCTCCATCATCTGTGCTACAGACACAACAGGCAATGACTCCAATTTATCCGTATTCAAAACAGAAGCAGACCCCGTATAAGTAGCCTTCTTAAAATCACCATAACCAGTCACTACCACTTCATCCATCAACTGAGAATCCTCCTTCAGCATCACTCTTATTTGCCCGTTAGCAGGCACTTTCACCTCCGCCGATTTCATACCGATGTAACTGATTACGATAATATCACCCTGTTTAGCATCAAGAGCGAAATTACCTTCAATATCGGTAATCATACCGGTATTGGTTCCCTTGATAATTACGGACGCCCCGATTAAAGGCATTCCGTTAGCATCCTGCACATTACCTGAAACATGTTTTTTCTGCTGTACGCTTTCCACACGATCTGAAACCGGAGAAGATAGTGCATGGTTTTCCACTGCGAGCACGGAGCTCAATCCTGTAATAGACATTGCCGAATAGGCAACTACAAACAAACATCTGCATTTGTCTGTAATTCGAGTGTGTGTGTCTTTATTCCTCATAAAATTGAGTATATTTATAAATACCATATATGAGTTCAGCTTATTCATACATATTCCAATCGTCATTCTGTCACCGAATAAGCCTAATCTTTCTCCGTATTATATTAAGGTTGTGACAAATATATAAATTAAAATCTATAAAAGAAACAAAATGAATATTTTTTTCTCCTCATATCGATAAATAAAAATACAACATTCATCCAAATAAAAAATGTGCCAAAAGTATTTACTACCTTTGGCACATACCCACCCGGCTGTTTGATATATCAATAAACTGCCGAAGCGATCACTTGTATAAACAAAATAAGGAACACCATTGCAATCGGATACACCGTAGCGTATGCAACACTCGGAATATTACTATCTACCATGGAATCGGCTGCCGCAAGACCGGGCGTACTGGTCATACCACCAGTGATGGTGCCCAGCAAATCCAACAAACTGATTTTAAAGACCAACCTGCCAACCACAACAGCAACCAGCATAGGCACAACAGTAATGGCCGCCCCCACTCCGAACAATAACAATCCGCTCTCCTGAAAAGTAGCCACCAGATTCTTACCGGCAGAAGTACCGACCTCAGCCAAAAACAGCAATAAGCCCAACTGACGTAACAACTGATTGGCAGGACCGGACATAGACCACAATATGGGTCCTGTCTTTCCCACGGCACTCAGCAACAATGCCACCATCAATACTCCTCCGGTCAATCCGGGTGAAAATGAAACGCTGTCTGAAAATGAAATATTTATTTTACCGAACAATACACCTAATACAATCCCCATAGCTATCGGGAAGAAATCAGTATCAGACAACTGTTTGGCATTATTCCCCAACAAACGAGCAACGCCTCTGAGTCCTTCCCGTTCACCGACCACCATCAACTTATCACCGAATTTCAAGGCCAAATCCGGAGAAGGTGACAAGTCTATGCCACTTCGACGGATACGGGTTACCGTACAACCAAAGTTACGTTGTAAATTCAGATCTCCCAATTGCTTGTTTATCATATCTTTCTTTGTCAGCAATAAAGATTCAATCTCCTGTGTCTGGTCCAGAGGCAATTCGCCTTCCTCCCGTTCTCCAACCAATACGGCAAACTGATTCAGCGCTTCCTCACTTCCCACCGCCTGCACATAGTCCCCTTCCAGCAACATGGTATTCGCTTTAGGCATCAATATAGAATCCTCATGCTTTACCCGCGAAATAACGGCTCCCGTCATGGCACGCGCATTTATTTGCGCCAAAGTACGTCCGAATACCGCTTGATTGGTCACTCTGAAAATGCAAGTTGTCAGTTCCGGAAAACCGCTGCGCCGTTCCAGTTCCAACCTGCGCGCTTCTTTATCCAGATCCACCCGCATAATCTTGGGTAACAGCTTCACAAACAAAATCACCCCTATCACTCCAAACGGGTAAGCAATACCGTATGCAATGGAAGCCAACGGTGAATTTGTACTGTCTATAGCTACCGCCAGACCAGGCGTACTGGTCAATGCCCCTGCTATCAATCCCACCACACTGGGCGTATCAATGTCGAAAGCATACTTCAGTCCTACCGCCGTCAGACAGGCAGAGCAAATAATAAGCATAGTAATAAGAATCAGTGTCTTTCCTTTACTCCTGAAAGAATCAAAAAATCCGGGACCGGCCTGAATACCGATGGTAAAGATAAAGAGCACCAAACCGAAGTTCCCCAATTCTTTAGGAATGATCACACCGAAATGTCCGAAAAGCAAGGCAATGAAGATAACGGCCGACACATCCAGCGACAAGCCCTTTATCTTAATCCTCCCTAGCATAAAGCCCAACGCTACAATAAGAAAGAGCGAGAAATAAGAAGAATGCAGTAAATCAATTAACATATTTTTAAGAGGTTAGTTTCAGAGCACAAAGATAGTAAAAAATGCCAAATGCTGAAACCTTCCCCTTATGATTCCATTTTATATTTTCAGATCGCCCATTTAATGATACATATAGATTTCAGATCTCCTCTTTCGGTGGTCTGATAAAACATTCATTTAATATCAGAACTTCATTATATCCCAATACTTTAACCTTATGAGTATATAAACATTCCAACAAATCATCTTGGGTATTCTGAAAAGCAGTAAACGGTGCCCTATGGGAATGTTCAGGTATAGATATATTTAAGTAAATCCGATGTGATTTATAATCTACAATATTCAATTCCACCAATTTGTTCAATGTTTCATACAATTGTTTAAAAGCATCTCCTGCATTCCTCTCTATGTTCTTTTCCAAACAATATTTAAGTTCAACCAAGCAAACCCATCCCTTACTGCTTGCCCTACTGGAAACAAACATACATTCACACTGATCAGAACCTTTCAACACAGCCGGATTCTCCTCAAAATTCACTGCCCAATAAGTCGTTTTTCTTGGATTAATCAAATGAAAAGAAGCTATATCATCAGGATCTTCTTCCTTTATACATACTTTCCGTTTACCGGCTGTCGCTTGTGTATAATCCATGACATAGGCGTCACCTGTCATCTCATTATATCTTGTAAAAGCTTCAATCCTCATCACAATAATCCATTAAGGCAGCAAAGTCTGTCATGATATTCTTCATTATCCGATCAAAATAGTTATTGCGAATCAATCCTCTTTCATCTTGAATAGTATAGTTCGGATTCTCTTTATAAGGAAAAAATTTTCCATTTTTAATCTCCCATACAGAAACATCCTCCGGCTTGACAAACGAATCCTTCATCTTTTGTAATCCCTCCTCTTCTTCCGGTATATTTTCTTGTACCAAAGCCCCCAGCATGCAATTATTCAGTGCATAAAGCAGATAAGGGCTGTGGGTAGTCATCAGTAAATGATCCCGTCCGCTATTGATCATCTCCAACAGATCATAGATAAGATCTTTTTGAGTTTCGGGAAACAAATTCAACTCCGGCTCTTCCACTATAATGTTGGAGTAATGAGGATGAGAAATATTCTCTTCAAGTTCCAAAACGGTTTCCAACAAATTATCCAAAGAATCATTACCCGCTTTTTTCAAGATCTTTGCTGTTCCTAATATCTTTTTGAACCCTGGAGAAAGCTTTGCTTCTTTTACTGCCTGATTCAAGAATTCCTCATCCATAACAACATTCATTTGTTTGGAAAACATTTTAATATACTCCCTGGACAATGCCCCTTCTATTCTGTCTTTCTTTTCAAAAGAAATATCTTCCTGATGATCATATATCCAATGGGTTAAATAATATACATAAACATACAACGGCACAACCGACTGCAACCCGCTGGAAGCCTCCTCCAATCCTATTTCTTTTCCATCTTCCAGCACAATCATATCCTTTTGGGATGATTCGTCATAATAATACTTCAATTTCAGTTTCAGCAAATCGACAGCATTTTTCTTTTGGAACTTTTGATGAACTTCCAACCAGTCAAAAATAAAGCTTCTTGTATTATATTCAGGCATCTTCAATGACGCAATATTGGGTAACGTAACAGCATTTCTTTCAGCGGGTATATAAGCGACTTTGCCAATTTTGCACCTTTCAAACCCGTCTTTTAATTTAGCGAAGCACATATCTTTTGTATAACAAAAATCAATAGCATCACCCACAAAGAATATAGCATATCCTTCATTCAGATAGTTTTTCAATTTATGAAACTCTAGCAACTGTTTTTCCACAAAGCTCCAACTTACATAATCAGTGTTACGACGCATCAGCACATCCTTTTCCAACCATAGACAGAAACTGATAACCTTAGCTATTGTACTTTTCCCACTGCTTTGCGGACCAATCAGCATGTTCACTTTATTCAAAGTAAAATCAACATGCTCTATCGGACCTATCTTATCTATTATAAATTTTGGCATAAACTCTGTTCTGACGAATTCAAACTTTTTAAAAGAACAAAGATAAACTATTTATTCCTACCGGCAAATAAAAAAATACTTTATTGCACATCCAGCGCATCCAATGCCAGTCCCTCCATATCCGGTGCGGAAAGCACCACCTTATAATAGCCTGCATTGATATACGTACCCGTCGTTGTACTCAGCATACGCCACTTTCCGGGAGTTTCGGCAAAAGTCAGATTATCTTCCTTCAGTACCACCCCTTTGGAATCAATGAACTGCATACGCACCTTCATAGGCTTCCCTGTAACATTCATGTATTTAAAACGAAGAGCATAGACTTGTGCCAGACCGGTAGAAATGTTCCAAGTAATACTGCTTTGTGTACCTTTACCAAAGAAAACCCCGGTTTGTTTCTTAACCTCTTTCTTTATGAACTTACCTTTCAGCACAGCATCCTCCGCTTGATAAGTCACATTGGCACGGGCGTTTTTATCTTCAGGCAATAATTCTTTGGGAGTCTTTTCCATCACCTCCTTGTCTTGTGCAGCCCAGCTGAAGCTATGGGCAGAAAAAGAGCGAACGGAATCCAAGTCGCCTTTACAAGCTATCGCAATGCCACAAATCAAAGCTTGCCCCGCTTTCACCTCCGGAAAATTAATCTTCAAGACTCCCCCTTTCACGATAGCATTCACCACCTTTTTGCAAGCGCCGTCATGACCCGCTTCAGCCCATACATCCAAGTCGTCCAGAAGTACTTTATCATTTACCGCTACATCAAAAATACGCAAGCCTTCACAATCCGTCTGTACGCCGCCTCCTGTACCATGCCAGGGTTCTGTAAAATAAAGTTCCACACGATACTCGCCATCCGGAACGGGAAAGCGGAAGTTCAGCTTATGGCGTCCGAAGCGGAAAGTCTGGAACAGTTCCCAGTCCCTAGTGCCATGAATGGGATCATTCGTGGTACGCTGGCTCGCCTGATAAGGGCTCAACAACTGTACACTATCCGACGGATGAACAAACGATTCCGCCCACGAATGAGAATAACGGCTGTTATCCTGCGCCCAGACCTGACCATACGTATCCGTATAAGCGTCTCCTCCGCAATTCAAACGATAAAGATACGTATATCCCTCAGCTCCTTTCAACAAATCAGTTCCGTTCAACCGGTCGGCAGCAACAGGCACTATAGCAGAACCACGGTAAAGAGCCTCAAAATGAGGAGCTTTTTCCAGACCGTTCAGCACCAGCACATCTTCCGCTGCCGGTTTTCCTTTAAAGTACCCCACAGCACGAAGCACATTGTAACGGATATCGCGGTTTTCCCACATGAAATGAGTCCCCACCCCATGATTCAATTTCCGTCCCAAGTATTCAGCATCCACCGCATCATTGTACAGCAACACACTGTCACAATTGCTGTACGCCTCAATGGTAGCCCGTCTGCGGCCTGTCGCAAAACGGTCCTCCCATGTATGAGATGCCAGATAAACCATCGGATCTTCGGAAGCCGGCACATAGTTCGCGCGATACATATAATATACATCCAGCGGCTCCTCCCACGGAGTCACCAATCCTTTATAATTAAATGGTCCCACCTTATCTATCCGGCGATACGCTTCATCCGGCTGGCGGCGTCCCGGATTATCATGACTGCTGAATATCCATTGGAATTGTCCGCACACACTGTCCTTTGCCTGTTCCGCCAGTCGTATCTTGGTTTCCATCAGCTGGCACATACGCTCCTCGCTCCATACACCATTCACATCAAAAGCTGCCGGTTCCGTATGCAATCCGATGCTGCGCCATGCCCCATATTCACCGTTCAACAACTGATTCTTCTGTGACAATTCACGGCCATACTTATTCACATCACCACCATAGGTTCCACTCCAGTTCTGAATAACATTCCAATCTGTCCCATCACCACCGTTACACGTAGTAATCACACGCATGGTACGGGCCGTAGGATCCATTTCCCTGATAATCTCACTACACTCCTCGGCAAACTCCTTAGGCAGCGTGCTTTCGTTCTGCAATCCCCACATCACCACACTGGGCGAGTTACGACGCTCTTTCACCCACTGGCGGAGCAGTTTCTTGAAATTCTCACGAAACTCCGGAGTATCATACCACACGTGGGCCGAAAACTGAGTCCACCACAAGACCCCTTCCTTGTCCCAATATTTCTGATAATCCAGGTGATGGGGCTGGTGAGCGTCACGGAAAGCGTTGAAGCCCGCCGCACGGATCTGTTTCACACGGGCTGCCACCTGCTCACGGCTGAAAGCATGGCTTTGTCCGAACTGATGTTCATATTCACACACTCCATTGATAAAGACAGGCTGTCCGTTCAGATAGAACCGTCCGTCACCATCCTCCCGTTTCACCGGCCAACTGATGGTACGGATACCAAAGGGTGTACTAATCTCATCCGTAGTACTCTTACCACGCTTTATCATACTGGCCAGTTTATACAAATAAGGATTCTCCGTACTCCATAAAACAGGATTCTGCACTGGCGATTGTTGCTTCACCACCTTCCTTTCACCCGGCTGCAAAGTCACCTTCTCCGTCAGGCGGAACACCTGCTTGCCATCCGCATTACTGAATTTATTAACCACTTCCACCGTCTCAGCAGTCTTTCCGTAATTTTTCACCTCCGTTTCCACAAAGACAGTTCCCGCCTTATCATCATTCCAGATATGCACTCCGAAAGGCTCAATGCGGATCTCATCCGTAGCCTCCAGCACCACGGGACGGAAAATTCCCAAAGGCTGGGAACCTTCGCTGAATCCCCATTCCGAGGAACAGCCACCGCACACCCAAGGCATGTCGGCTATCATTTCAGGATGTTCCGCTTTCACTACCAGCTTATTCTCTCCCAGCTTCAACGCATCCGTCACATCCAATGTCAGCGTAGTACGCCCTACGGGATGACGGCCGAAATCCTTTCCATTCAACGTTATAGTGGCATACGTCCCCACTCCCTCAAAACGAAGAAAATAACGTTTTCCGAATGAAGAGTTGGAAATTAGAAATTGAGAATCATCCAATGTGAAGGTCTTTTCGTATATGGCAGTACCGTGCAAATTACCATGTGTCAGTTGGCGGTAGCCATAATAATCATCCCAGTTATGAGGAATATTTACTTCTATTGCCTTTTGAGCAAACAACCCTTTCAGATGAGTTGCTTCCGTCAGCCATGTTTTCCATCCTTTATCCAATTCCATCACCATCCGGCGATTCTTCACCTCCCGTTCCGGGAAATGCACTTGTGAACGTCCCATCGGTTTGCTGGTAGCAATGGCTATACCACGTTGTTCCGCGTCATTCACGGCACAATAGAAATGATACACCACCCCATTGTATTTCACCACATAACTCTTATGAGCGAACAATTCATCATAGTCTTTAGAAGGGATAATCAAATCCGCCCCTTTCCAATCCGTCCAATGTACTAGGTCATAACTGGCAGCAAATGTATTAAATGCCTTGTATTTGCGGCTCGGTTCAAAAGCCGAGAAGTAGAACATGACATACACATCGCCCATTTTCTGGATATGCGCATCCCCCGTAATGGTTCCGTCCGCTTCGTGTGCAAAGACCGGATTGCCCGGATATCGTTTCCATTTCTTCATATCTTTGGACAAGGCGATACCCACCCGTTCCGCTTTCAAATCCGTTTCCGGATGCCGTCCTGCCGCGTTATAGAACATGACGAAAGGTGCGCCCAATGTTTTCTCCTTATCCCAATAGACCACACTCTTATATTGAGTCAGCTTTTCCCACCATTGCGCGTCTTTATCATGGATACTCATCACGGGCTGGTCCTGTGCCTGCCATTCATGGGCGGAACCCAAAGGCCGGTCTGTCCAGGCCAAACCAATATACAGCGGCTTGTTCACCGATTCATATCCGGTCCCTTCCCCACCCAGATAAGTCATCCAATGCTTGCCTTTATACGTCTGCAGGGCATAGCTTCCTCCCCACTCCATATCCGGCAATGCAGGGAAACCACCACGCTGGTTGCAATCCCAGAATCCGTCACGATAAGACAAGACACGTCCCAATGTACGCCATTCCAACAGATTATCACTTTCGGCTATCCATGTCTCGTATCCACGTCCGTCCAGTCCGCTCTTACCATTATAAACCACGTAGGTCATATACCACTTATCCCCTTCGCGGAACACGGTAGGGCAGTCTATTTTATGCTTGTTGTCGGCCGGAGCTACAGCCAGCCCATATTTATAAGGAGTCTTGGCTTCCTCATAAATCTGCTCCATGCGCGATTGCGGAACTTCACGTTGGGCGTATGTTCCCAATGACAACAGTGAAAATGCCAGTATCAATATCTTCTTCATAATTATCTTTTTATCTATTGGCAAGACGGACAAAAGAAGAAAATGTACCCATTCAGAAAACTTTTATCTCATTCTCTATTTTTACCATCACATAGCAGGGGTCAGCTCAACATTCAATCCCAAAGCAGAAGCAATACGATAAAAAGTAGAAACCTTAGGCTCTGTTTTTCCTGTTTCCACACGGGAAATATAAAACTTATTAGTCCCTATCTTTTCGGCAAGTTCCGCCTGTGTCATATTTGCTTTCTTCCTTGCCTCTTCAATTATTTGCCCGGTAAAGAAAGCATTCATTGAACAATATAACAATATGCCCTTCATCATAACAGAAGAAAATCCTATAGATATTACCTTGCCACTCTATTCTTAACTCATACAGACCCTCTTTAAGAAACTTCACATACTTTGCCGGTAGTCTATCTTGAGTCTTTAATAAGAGTAATCCATATAGGACTTTTTCTTGCGTACCTTTATCCAGAGCATCAAAAAAATCTTTAATAGTAGTTTTCGTATGCTATTATCTTTCTGCTCATACGACAAAAATAAAAAAAAGTTTATCAGTTAAGCAACTTTTCCTTATAAAAATCTTAGAACTATGTACAAAAATAGCGTAAAATTCTCAAGATATACTTGAAAATTTTACGCTATACTACGGATTCCAGCCTCTGGAACTACGGCTACTAATAGAACATCCAGTCCATCGTTTCCTCCGCACCGGCCAGTCCCGCATTACGTGGAGTTACCTGCGCGTCTGTAAATCCCAACACCATCGTATATCCTTTCGGCAGCAACAAGGTATGCTTTCCAGCCTCAAAATGATATGCATGTACATTCGCCAGCGGCATACCCGCTATGCGTATGGCATTGGTCAGTTTCGGTTCCGCCTGACCGTAATCATTGGCAGAAGCGTCCGTTTCCAGTTTCGGAGCTTTCGCATACTTCTTCTGGTCATCACGGAAATAACCTACCAACAAGTTCACCGGAGCAGCCGCTTCAAACTCTATTGTCGTACCTTCCTTGCGCTGCACATCCCCGTTCATTCTATAAGCAGTCAGCCCTTCCAGCTCGGCGGCCAACGCATCTACCTTGCCCGGCACATTGGAAAACAGGCTTGCACCCGTCGCCAGTTTCACCGGAGTCAGTCCGTTCAGAATCTTCACATTTGCGGCGGACAAAGGTTTTATCTCAGCTGCACTTTCCGTCACCTTACCTGCCGCCTTATCTTTCAGCAACTGCAAGTTCGCCTTGAAATTAGCCAGTTCATTTTCATAATGCACCAGCATCTCTTTCCAGGTCTTGTTCTTGCCACCGTCACCACCGATAGGAATACGGCGTTGCGCGGTCTGCATACTGTTGGCATAATAATAAGTACTATCCGTCAATGCCACCAGCTTGCGGTAATGATCCAGACTTTGTTCCATCAATGGAATAGCAGCGTCCAATTCGTTCAGATCCTTTCCCCACTGATAGTTTAAGACACGCTGCGCAGCTTTCACTTTCAGGTTAAACGCGTATGCAAACTCACGATAGCAATGCATGTCATTCTGCAAACGTCCGAACTCCTCTTTATTACGAGTCACCGCTGCGGCAGCCTTATCAATGGCCGCCACCGCCTTGTCACCGTGTTCCACCACCTGCGCCACAATATCCAACGGCAATTCGCCCACATGTGGCTGTTTTTTCCATTCTTTCTCCACATATTCTATCAGCTTCTCGCCCTCCGGCCCGCAACTCTCATAAAATCCCGGATAGATAGTATATTTATAAGGATTCACCAACTGACTCATAAACATACCCAGCAACAAAGTCTGCCGGTTCCCTTCCGTGATGCCGAAACGGCGGAGCAACTTCGGAGCAATCTCTCCACTCTGCTCATATGCCTCCAGAATATCTCCAGCTTCGGCAGAAGTCGTACCATAATAATCACCCAACTGCTTGTCCCAATATTCCACTTCAGATGAACGGTCCCGATGACAGTTCCATGCATAGCGTCCCCAGGTTTTGTACCATATCCAGTCACGGTCCAGCTGATACTCCCGTTTGCCATCCGGCAACTTATCAGCCGTGTACGGCCAGTCCCAATAAGAAGCCTGCGGATACAGATGCAGGGCATTTGCTCCATGTACATTGTGCATGGCATTCACCGCTTTCTGTACAAAGTCGGGAGATCCCCAACGCCACGGTTCCAAGTTTGCCAGAATATGCACATTACTGATATGAATACTTCCCAAAGCACTCAGATCCGAATGTATCTTGGACCAAGGACCTCGTGGTTCGTAAGTAGTCAGTGACTCACCATTGTATTTATGCATGGTATAGAGGTTCTTGTATAACGGCAGCGCGGCATCCATCACCATCTTGCAGTCCGTATCGTGCGCACGCAGCAAGATGGGCGGCTCATCCGTACGCCCCAGTGCCTTCAACCCGTCCTTCACTCCCGGAATAATGGTTTTGGTAAACCACTCCACATCATCCTCGTAGGTATCCATCGCTTCCCCCAAGCATACCAGCAAACCCACATTGGGATATTTTTCTATAAACGCGGCCACCGACTTACGTGTATAATCACTGATCAGCGGAGTAATAGGACGGTTACGATCCTGTGTTTTCAACCCGTAATGCTCGGCAAAAGGCTTGCTTAACAATATATTATAAAACATCTGGATCACAAAGATACCTCTCTTGTCCGCTTCGGCAGTCAGAAACGAGAACATTTCCTCATTTTTCTTGAAAGTTTCCTCATCCACTTCTACGGCAAAAGGATACTCTTCCAGCTTCACCAAGGAAGCAAACGGATGCCCGTTCCACAGATACAAGGAATTCATACGGTTTTCCACCAGCATATCCAGATATTTTATCCATTGTTCCTTATCATAAAACCAAGGGAAGCTCTCCGGCGTATAGGGATACTCATACACCCCTCTTCCGGGCAGGTATTCCATTTTCTGAATCCCTACACAACCTCCGCGAAGCACCATTTCGGGAGCATCCGTCAGTTGTGCCGGAAACTTCAAATCCTTGTATTGTCCTACATGATCTATCAATTCACGACAGCCGTAAATCACACCGTTTCCGTCGTTTCCTGTCACTGTAGTCATGTTTCCACAGGTAGAAATGGTAAATCCCTCCTTTTTCAGTCCGGCTGTATCAGTAGCCTGTTCCAGACGGATGCAGACCTCATCTTTATCTATACCGGCAGTATCCGACAACATAACAGACGAATACCCCGCATCTTCCAGCGCTTTTTTCAAATGTTCTCCAGCAAACAGCACCCGGTTCGACGCTTCCTGCGGCATCACAATATTCACATTGGGTTTCTCGCACCCCCATAACACGCACATACATGCGACAAGTGTTCCTAGCCTGATATTTTTCATTCTTTTCATATAAATTATTTACAGTTAGACGAAAAAAACAACAAGACGTACTCACAAGACCTCCGCCAATCGTCAAAAAGCGAGGAAAAAGCACAAGCTATCACAAAAAGAAATAAAACGATGAACAAATAAACTCATCCGGACTTTTAAGATTAACTCAGAGAATGCGCATTTAAACTGAGAAATATACAGTATCTAAATTTTAAAAATGAAAGAACAATGAAAGAAAAATCTAACCTGACCCTATTTATGGAACAACTTATCCGGTCGCTAAAAGAAGAAGAGCGTTTCAGTACCGCCCACATCTACCAAAGCACATTGAACGCCTTCATGCTCTTCTGCAAGACCGACACCATCCGGTTCAACCAGATGGAACGTTCATACCTGAAACAATTTGAGAACCACCTGCGTAACAAGGGATGCACCTGGAACACTGTTTCCACTTATATGCGTACCTTGCGAAGCATCTACAACAAAGCCGTGGACGATGGTCTTACAGAAGAAAAGCCCCGTCTTTTCCGTCACGTATATACTGGTGTAAAAGCCAATACCAAACGCGCCCTCGATGCCAAAGACATGAGCAAATTATTAAGTGCCTCCCTTCCACGCCCCTTGCCGCAAAGTATGGAAGAGAGCCGGGCATGGATTACCCTAATGTTCCTGTTACGCGGGATGCCCTTTGTGGATCTGGCACACCTGCGCAAAACAGACCTGCAAGATTCCGTTATCTCCTACCGCCGCCACAAAACAGGAACCCTGCTCACCGTAGAGATTCCTCCCGCTGCCATGAACCTTATCAAACGGTATCAAAATACAGATTCCAACTCCCCCTACCTGCTTCCCATTCTCAGTGGAAACCGGAAAAGCGAAGAAGAATATGCAGAATACCAACATGCCTTGCGGAAACTGAACTATGACCTGAAACAACTGGCGGTATACTGCGGAATCAAACTCAATGTCAGTTCCTACACCAGCCGCCACACTTGGGCCACTTTGGCTAAATACTGCCACTTTTCGGAACAATTGATTTGTGATGCCCTAGGGCACTCCTCCACAAAGGTGACCGAAACCTATTTGAAAAGTTTTAAAAACGATGAATTAGACAAAGCAAATAAAGTAATAATTAATCACATTAACATTTCTATATAATCAATTTTAAAACTTCACATTACATTATAAAACAGTAAATTACAAGACTGTTACTTTAGAAGTAACGGAACAGATTTTGGAAGCAAAAGTATACAAACTTTAGATACAGTGCAAGATTTCTACACTTTTTTTTCGTTTTTATTTCAAAAAATTTTTTTATTCCGCATATAGCCCTCCCTGCCCATACTCTGATCGTCAATATGAGTTAAGCTACATTCCCAGTCTTTTATCTTCTCTAACAGCCACTAAATCTTTATTTTACCGCTGTTTTCATGTTTTTTTCCCTCCCTCCTTCCCTTCCGTTACTTCTAAAGTAACAGAAAAAAAACAAAACAAAAATATTGACAATGCGACATTCTTACTTATTTATAATAGCAATCATGCTAGCAGTTATAACTCCGCGTATAGCCTCGGCTCAAAGTATCGCTGTAAAAAGCAATGTTCTTTATGACCTTACCGGCACTTTCAACCTGGGAGGAGAAATAAGGTGTGATGACACCCATTCATTCAATCTGAGCGTCAACTATAATCCCTGGAATCTGGGAGAAAACAAAAAAATGAAACATATTCTGATCCAGCCCGAATATCGTTGGTGGCTCAATGAAACATTCATAGGAAGTTTTTTCGGGGTGCAAGCCCATTTCGCCCAATACAATTTCGGTGGAACCACTCCTTTTACAACAGTAAAGAACAACCGTTATCAGGGTAATCTGATAGGTTGCGGCATTACCTATGGACACCAATGGTTGCTCAGCACATTCTGGAGTCTTGAAGCAAGCATATCTGTCGGATACGCCCATCTCACCTATGATAAATACGGTCCCGCCAAAGGAGACGCACTTATTAAGAAATCCCACTCCAACTATGTCGGACCTACCCAGCTAGGCATATCATTCATTTATTTCATTCAATAAATATAAAAGCAAATATACCCTATCAGTCATGAAACTCAAGACAAATATACTATTCAGTCTTTTATTATGCGGCACCTTTGCCACTGCACAAAACCTGAAACTTGATATCCTGCCTCCCTCCGTTACTCTCGGACAGGACTCTGCCATAGTGTCCATGAAAATGACTCTCAATGTTCCCCAGATGGACACCAAAAGCCATATCCGTCTCACCCCTGTCCTCACAGACGGAACCCACACTGCAGAATTACCTCAAATTCTGCTCAACGGAGAACGTGCACATCGGCTATACCGCCGCACCCTGGCGCTCAACAAACGAAGAGGCAAAGCGAATGTAACTCCCGTATTTACCGCTATCCCCTTGACAGACAGCGATCAGACTATCCACTACCGTGCTTCCCTCCCGGCAGCCGACTGGGTACAGTTCGCCACATTGAACCTCAAGAAGGAAGTCATCAACGGCAACGGAGAGAAAGTACAAAGTGAAAATATCCCCATTCCGGACAAAGCAACCCATATAGCAAAAGTAACAGATAATTTCGTTCCCCAACAGGACAGGAACCGGGAAGCTCCTATGGCAGCAGCCTCACCCTCTGCCCCCGTTGTTCCGGAACACCGTCCTGTTTCCCCTGCCCCGTCTGCACCATCTGCCAAACCATATTTCAAAGGAAGCTATGTATCTCCCGAAAGCGACGCAACCGATGAACGCAACCAGAAAGAGCTGAACTTCAGTCTGGACGAAGCGCGTGTCATAGCCGAAATCAATCCGCAGATGCTTTCGTTACGCGAGCTTTACACCGTAGCCATCAGCTACAAGAACATTCCGGAACAGTTCTACAAAATCATAGATATTAGTGTCAAGATATATCCGGCAAGCCCCGTTGCCAACCTCAACGCCGCTGCTGCCGCCATCGAACGGGGCAACACACAGGCAGCCGGCCGCTATCTGCAAATGGCTTCCCATGAAACGCTTGCCTACAAGAACTGCCGTGGCGCCTACGAACTGTTGTGCAACAACACCTACGAAGGCATCCGCCTGCTGAAAGCAGCCAAAGCCGAAGGCTCGGAAGAAGCCACCTATAACCTGAAAATATTCTTTGAATCCAATCAAACCAATATACAATAAAATATGAAAACCCGGTATATCCTTTCTTGTCTTCTGCTCGGCGGCGCCCTTTCCGTTTCCGCACAGAAAATGGCTGTCAAAAGCAACCTGCTTTCCGCCGCCAACGGTGCGCTGAATGCCGGTGTGGAATATGCCTTCGGCTCCAAATCCACATTCGATTTGTCCGGCAGCATACGTCCGTGGAAACGCTCGGAAGGATATGTCAACAAATATTGGCTCATACAACCTGAATACCGCTACTGGACTTGCCAGAAATTCAACGGCAGTTTTTGGGGAGCCTATCTCAACGGAGCGCAGTTCAACGTAGGAGGGAAAAAGATGCCTTTCGGGCTCTTCCCCTGGCTGAAAGAGCACCGATATGCAGGCTGGCTGGCCGGTGGAGGCATAAGTTACGGATACCACATCATGCTCAACCGCCACTGGAATATAGAAGTTTCCGTCGGTGTAGGGTATGAATATATCGATTATAAGAAATATAAATGCCCTGACGTGTGTGCCGAATTACTGGAAAAAGGCCATTATCACTATTTCGGCCCCTCCAAAGCATCCCTGAGTATAGTTTACATATTTAACTAAAGAGCCATGAAATATTTATTCTATTTTATATCATTTATTTTTCCTACGCTTTGCTCATCAGCGCAGCCGGCAGAACGGGACAGTTCGATTTACATCGCCTCCTCCCAGCTCTACCGGATGGGAGAAAGTCTGGTAGTGTCCATGCAAGTAGACATTACCAGACAGATTCCCTCTAACGAATCAGTCATACTGGTTCCCCAGCTCAGCGACAGCCTGGACAACTTCATCCAGCTTCCCGCCATCTATGTGAACGGTCGTAAACAACATATTTTCTTCCAACGTGAAACCGGCCGGCAGGAAAAAGACTATGAAGAGTTACGCCGCCGCAATGACCGGAAACAAAGCGTACATTACTTACGCAGCATCCCCTTCACTCACTGGATGAAACATGCCTCCTTGCATCTCATCGAAAAAGAATGCGGATGCGGAGTCCCCCGCCATACAGACTCCACCTATCTGACCCGCCTGAATATGCTTCCCGATATCCATCCGCACGTAGCGTTTATCACTCCGCAGATGGAAGAAAGGAAATTGCGTGAAGAAAGCGGACGTGCCTATCTGGACTTCCCGCTCAACGAAACAATTATCTATCCCGAATACAGAAACAATCCGGCCGAACTGGCAAAGATAAAACGCAGTATCGACTTGATAAAAAACGATACCAATGTAGTCATTTCACATATTGACATTCATGGATACGCCTCTCCCGAAGGTCCCTACTCAAACAACGAGCGTCTGGCACGGGAACGGACCCAGACCCTGAAAGACTATGTATGCAGCCAATATTCTTTCAATGATACATTGTTTACCACCCATTACACCCCCGAAGACTGGGACGGATTTATCAAGTTGCTGACCGATACCGTTATTTCCCATCGCGAGGAACTGTTACATATTGCGGAGAGCAAAAACAGCCCCGATGAGAAAGAACGGAAAATACGGAAACGTTATCCCGAAGAGTTCCGTTTCATCCTGCAACACTGGTTCCCGGGTCTCCGTCATTCAGACTACACCATCCACTATGTGGTACGTCCGTTTACGGTAGAGCAGGCCAAGCAGGTTTTCGAAAGCAACCCCAAGAATCTGAGTATTGAAGAGATGTTCCGCATAGCCCAGACCTACCCTGCCGGCAGTCCGGAATACAATAAGATTTTCATGACGGCCGTTCTGCTTAATCCGGAACATCCCGTTGCCAATCTCAATGCAGCTTGCATCCTGCTCTCACAGGGAGATACAAAAGGCGCCTCACTCTATTTGGACAAAGCCGGTGAGACTCCCGAAAAGACCCTTTTGCAAGGTATCATGCAAATGCTGAATGGGAATTATACCGAAGCAGAAAACCTGCTGCGCAAAGCGAAAGAAGCAGGACTGCCCCAAGCAGATGAAAACCTGAAGATATTACATGAGATTTACTAATCATATTTTTTTACTAAAAACATTTTTACATTATGAACAAAAAATTATTATTATCCTTCGCTCTTGCAGCTGCAATGGCAGGATGTATTAATGATGCAGATGTCCCCTCAGGAAATGGAGACAATCCGATTTCCGGAGCCAAAGGAGGCAACATGGAGATTTCATTTGTAGTCCCTAACTCTTCTAACGGCAGCCGTGCCGCTTCCGCCGAAGACTCTGGAGTCTATGAAGACGGTACTGCCGAAGAATACAAAGTGAGCAATGTGAAACTCTATCTGTTTGATTCTTCCAGCAAGAATTTCGTTACTACCCTCGACGTAGATCAAAATGAATTGGGTATCTCCAGCAAAGAGAACAACCAAGAAGGACAAACCATCATCTATTCTTGCAACAAGGAAATCATATTAAAACCGGGCAACTATGACATCCTTGCCGTAGCAAACGGTACACAAAACCTTGACATCGAAAAAGAAATAGGCCAGGAATCAACATTATTGGGACAGATTGACGCCACCACTTATGGAAACGGTATGATAACCAGCGTACCCGGAAAGGGATTCATCATGTCCAACCGTGGCTCGGCCAATCTGAACATTGCCGTAGAATCTCCCGAAAAGAGCGACACCAGAGCACACGTCAGAATCAATTTGGAACGTGCCGTTGCCAAACTGATGGTTAGAAATGACAGCAAGGAAATCTACACGTTGAAAACTCCTGAGGGAGTGACTTACGCCACAGTCCGGCTAAACAACTACAAATTCATCAATCTGGCAAACAAGTTCTACACTTTCCGTCATGTCGCTACACTGGATGCCGCATCTGAAACTCCTTCCGCTCCGTCATCTTACAGCGTGGAAGCAGGAAATTTCGGTAACATAGCCGACAACAACGGTTATCTTATCGATCCCTATTTCTTCGACAAGACCGTAGCAGGAGCTACTACCAGTTTCACAGGCGGTTCATTCTACACTAACCACCTGTCAAAACAAACAGACAGCAATTGGTCCGGTCTGGCCGATGCAGGAACGTACGTTTCCATGTATTGTCTTGAAAACTGTATGTTCCGTCCGGCACAGAACACGGTGTACACCACCGGCATCATGCTGAAAGGTACATTCACTCCGGAAGCCTCACAGACCATCGGCACTGACGGCAAGTCGGTAGAAGACCCGCTCGTGTTCAAGACACTGTACTATTTCAACTATAAATTCTACACCACGCTGGCGGCTGTGGGTGAACATGGTGATGCCAATATTGATGGTTTGACAGAAGCATCCAGCGATGCAGACCTGGCAGCCAAGCAGATTACCCGTTTCACCAAGAATGAAGGTAATTTCTCTACCTTCTACAACTATTGGATCAAACATCTTGATAACGGCGATCCTACCACAATGGGCGTAATGGAATTCGGTATTGTACGTAACAATATTTATTCTGTCAATATTACCAACATCAAGAACCTGGGTCCCGGCACTCCGGATACCAAACCCGATCCGGACGAATACAAAGCATACTTGGACGTAGAATTCGGAGTATATCCGTGGATTGTCCGTGACCAAGATGCCGACCTTGAATAAAACAGTCTCAAAATAGAAAAACAATGAGTAAAACTGCTACTATCCTCTTCGCCCTATGTACTCTTTTCTGTAGTGCATGTTCCTGGGTAGACGATGACCAATCCGATTGTCCCACAGGCTGTTGGTTAAAGTTATCCTATACCTATAATATGCTGAATGTAGATGCCGTGACCACCCAGGTAAAAGATGTCACGCTATTTATTCTCGATCAGGAAGGAAACTATATAGACCGGGAGGAAGTAGACAGTCTTACATTCCATCAAAATGAATGTATAATCCAAGTCCCCTCCCTGCCTCAGGGAGATTATACCTTTCTGGTTTGGGCAGGTTTGTCGGACTCGCATTATCAACATACTCCCACTTCACTGACACTATTACGCAATGAGGCGGGAGAACAATCCGAAAAACTTTCATCTCTATTCCACGGGCGGTTGGACAACGTGCATATCAGCGGCGAATATCAGGTTTTGGCTCTCTCTCTTACTAAAAACACGAATATTCTGAGCTGCATATTGCAAAGTCAGTCGGCCGTCCCGCTGGATACAGATGATTTCCGTCTGGAACTGACTGCCGGCAACGGATGCATGGATCATTGGAACACTCCGATAGACTCCGTTTCCACCTGTTATCTCCCCTTTATGCAAGAAAGCGCCAATTTGGAAGACATACAGGTAGTACATGCCGGAATGAATACATTGAGACTGATGGAAAATGACGATACCCGTCTACGGTTAATCTATCAACCTAGTGGAAAAGAGATTTTCGATATTCCGCTTACACAATATCTGCTCCTGTCACGTAATGTCGAGACAACCTATATGCCTCCACAAGAATATCTTGACAGGCAAGACCGCTATAATCTGATATTTTTTCTTGACTCAACAAATGATCCGCAGCAACCTTATATATGTTTACAAATGAAAGTAAACGGATGGATGATACGTATAAATAATGCAGAATTAGATAAATAACCTTTCTAATTCGAACATTTCAACCTATATTCGATTCCGTTAAGAAAACAACTTATTTTGTAAAATCTATAAAACGGAACATTATGAGAAATAAAAAAAAATTCAACGAGTTTATGAACAAAACGATTGATGAACTGAAAGACGAGAAACGTTATGGTACGGCTCACATTTATCAAAGCACCTTGAACGCATTCAGTGAATTCTGTGGATGTGAGGTTATTTACTTTCACCAGCTCAACAGAGCCAATCTGAAAGAATTTGAAACCTACCTGCGTGACAAGCAACTAAGTTGGAATACTGTTTCCACCTATATGCGGACATTGCGTGCAACTTATAACAAAGCAGTGGATAAAAAAATAATAACCGAGAATTCCCGTTTATTTCATCATGTCTACACCGGCGTGAAAAACGATATAAAACGCGCATTGGAAGTAGAAGAGATAAACAAGTTACTAAACGAGGTTCCTCTAAAGAAACTACCGGAAGATTTGATACGATGCAGAGTTTGGGCTAATTTAATGTTTCAATTACGCGGAATGCCCTTTGTTGATCTGGCCCATCTTCACAAAAGCGATTTGAAAGGCAACACACTTTCTTATCGCCGATATAAAACAGGTGGGCAAATGATTGTTGATATTCCGATAACAGCAATGAAGCTGATAAACAAATATCAAAATACCAATCAGGACTCTCCCTACCTTTTTCCCATCCTCAGTGGAACAAAAACCGGAGAGGATCTATATACAGAGTATCAGCAGGCACTACGAACCATGAATTACAATTTAGGCAGATTGGCGAAAAAATGCGGAGTGGCAACCAAGGTCAGTTCATACACTACCCGGCATACCTGGGCCACCCTTGCCAAATATTGTAATTTCTCCGAACAATTAATATGTGAGGCTTTTGGACACTCGTCAGTGAAAGTTACAGAAACATATTTGAAAAATTTCAAGAATGAAGAAATAAAGAAAGCTAATGATGCGATAATTCTATACGTTTCAAATAATGGGAAAAAGAGAGTATAAATATATAAAATTCTAATTATCAATAGATTTATATTGTGTTACTTCGTAAGTAACAGAACGTGAATTAATGGATTAGTTGTATAATTAATATTCTGTCGTTTTATAAATATATATAAGAGATAACTATGTGAAATATAGTGAATTTATTGCATTGCGTTAATAGTAAAAAGCGCAATGTGTGTTGTTGTATTTCTTTGTTCTCCTTCGATTTGATAATTGTTCATATTATTATTACTTTTTATCTATTATATAACCTTTTTAATTAAAATCTAGAAAAAAGCTGTGCCTTTATTTGTTTGCTATCAGTTAATTGTCTATTTTTGCCCTCCAAATAAGATCTGTTACTTACGAAGTAACAGAAGGATATTAAAAAGAAAAAAAGTGACATATTTAAAACACACCTTTTAAAAACATAATATAGATCTGACATCTAAAAAATTTAACCTATGATACAAGTTCAGAGATTTAATAAAGCACTTAAATTAGCAGTCATTCTAGGAGATTTAGTCATTCTGAATGTACTTTTCATCTCATTTAATTCAATATGGAACGAGTTGTTTGGGGAGAGGGCCTACAGTGGCACTTTACCCCAAATTCTAACTCTATTCAGCGTATGCTATTTTGCGTGCACTATCTCAGGAGGTGTCATATTACATCGACGAGGAGCCCGTGCCGATCAAATTGTATTCCGGGCACTCCGTAACGTTTTTTATTTCTCCCTATTGTCAACAAGCTTAATTGTACTATCAGAACTTGAAATATACTCCAATCGCTTTTTTGTCTATTATTTCATTCTACTTTTCCTCTGCATCACTTTCTATCGTCTGCTTTTCCGTTTCTGCATACAGCTATACAGAAGCCGCGGAGGTAATTTCCGTACCGTCCTTTATTTGGGAAGCACCGAAAATATAGCCGAACTTTATCATGAAATGACCTCCGACGCCACTACCGGATACCGGGTACTGGGATACTTCGACACAACCCCCAATGCCAAGTTCCCTGCCAGTTGTACTTATTTGGGAAAGCCGGAGCAAACCATTGATTACCTGACAAAAAACAAAGTGAACCAACTTTATTGTTGCCTGCCCTCGGCATTAAGCGAATGTATCGTGCCGGTCATTAATTATTGCGAAAACAACCTGATACATTTCTACAGTGTACCCAATGTGCGCAACTACCTGCGCCACCGTATGTACTTTGAAATGATAGGCAGTGTCCCCATTCTCAGCATCCGCAAGGAACCTTTGGGAAAAATAGAAAACAGGCTGATAAAACGTATATTCGATGTAGCCTTCTCATTACTCTTTTTATGCACATTGTTCCCCATTATATTCCTTATTGTAGGAGTGACCATTAAAATCACTTCTCCGGGCCCCATATTCTTCCGTCAGAAACGTAATGGATTGAATAATAAAGAATTCTGGTGTTATAAATTCCGTTCTATGAAAGTGAACAAGGAATCGGACACCTTACAGGCCACCCTCAATGATCCTAGAAAAACCAAATTCGGCGATTTCATGCGCCGGACCAATATTGACGAACTTCCGCAATTCATCAATGTATTGCTGGGAGATATGTCCATTGTGGGACCACGCCCTCACATGTTGAAACACACGGAAGAATATTCCAAGATAATCAATAAATACATGGTCCGCCATTTCATCAAACCCGGTATCACGGGATGGGCGCAAGTGACCGGTTTCCGTGGCGAAACCCGTGAGCTGGAAGACATGGAAGGACGTGTGAAAGCCGATATATGGTATATGGAGCACTGGTCTTTCCTGCTCGACCTTTATATCATGTACAAAACCGTGGCAAATGTGCTACGCAAAGACAAGCAAGCTTATTAAGTTCAAAATAGAGAATTAAAATTAATAGAGAGCCAAAAAATGAGAAGATTGAAACTTACCCTATTCGCGCTGGTTTCACTACTACTATGTAGTTGCAGCGCCTACAAAAAAGTACCTTACCTGCAAGGGTCCGAGTATCTGGACATGGCAAATGTCAAAACACCCTTGTATGATGCACACATCATGCCTAAAGATTTGCTGACTATCACGGTGAATACCAGCGATCCCGATGCCGCCATTCCCTTTAATCTGACGGTAGCCACCCCCATCACGGCAAACAGCAAAAACCTTACCAGCCAACCATCTTTACAACAGTATCTGGTAGACAATAACGGAAACATTGATTTCCCTGTTTTGGGAACACTGCACATCGGCGGCCTTACCAAAAGCCAGGCGGAAAATATGATAAAGGAGAAACTGAAGACCTATATCAAAGAAGACCCTATTGTAAATGTACGCATGGCAAACTACAAAATCTCTGTGATGGGAGAAGTTGCCAGCCCCGGTACATTCACCATCACCAATGAAAAAGTAAATATCATGGAAGCACTGGCTATGGCAGGGGACATGACCGTATACGGACAACGCGACAAAGTGAAACTGATCCGTGAAGACGCGCAAGGCAACCGCCAGGTTATCCCGCTGAACCTGAACGATGCCGACATCATCGTATCTCCTTACTACTACCTCCAGCAGAATGATGTAGTGTATGTCACTCCCAATAAGACCAAAGCCAAAAATGCAGGAATCAGCAACAGTACTACAATCTGGTTCTCTGTAGTGGGAACCCTTGTCTCACTCGTCAGCCTGATAGTAACCATTGCCAAATAAACAGAATTATGAAAGAAGATTTATACGACGACCTCTATCTGGAAGAAAAAGAAGAAAAGACTGATTTTAAAGCGGTTCTTTTTAAATATACCATTCATTGGCCTTGGTTCGTGGCATGCATTCTGTTATGCATGGCAGGAGCCTGGCTTTATTTGCGTTACACCCCGCCGGTATACAACATCTCGGCGTCCGTCATCATCAAAGACAATGACAAAAACAGCAAAGCAAGCAGCGGCATGGCCGACTTGGAAGACTTGGGATTTTATTCTTCCATCAACAATTTTGACAATGAGGTAGAAATCCTGCAATCGCGTACGCTTATCAAGAAAGTAGTGGAAGAACTGGATCTTTACATCAGCTATGCGGCAAAAAGTAGTTTTCATGATATAGAACTTTACAAAAGTTCCCCTGTCAAAGTATGGATTACCCCTGAAGAAGCTCAGAAACTCCCTGCTCCGGCATATATTAACCTGACTTTGCAACCGGGCAATAAACTGAATGTGAAGATCACAATAGGAAAACAGGAATACAGCAAGCAATTCGACAAACTGCCTGCCTTGCTGACCACTCCGTCGGGGACTTTCAGCTTCACCCCGGCTGATTCGACAATCGCAAAAAGCGAGCAAAAAATCATGGCTACCGTTTCTTCCCCCCGCAGTGTGGCCGGCAGCTACCGGGGAGCATTGAGCATAGAGCCTACTTCCAAATCCACCACTATCGCACAGATCTCTGTAAAGAGCACGCATACGCAACGTGGTATGGATTTTATCAACAAACTGGTGGAAATCTACAACCGGGATGCCAACGACGATAAAAACGAAGTGGCCACCAAGACTGCAGAATTTATTGATGAACGTATTAATATTATCAACGGCGAACTGGGAACCACGGAACAAGAACTGGAAACCTTCAAGCGCGATGCCGGGCTGACCGACTTGAAAAGCGACGCCCAACTGGCATTGAGTGAAAACTCGGAATACGAAAAAAAACGTGCTGAAAACAGCACCCAGCTCCGGCTGGTACAATTCCTGGCCAGCTATGCCAACAATCCGGATCATGCCTACGAAGTACTTCCTGTCAATGTAGGCCTGACAGATACCGGACTGACCGAACTGATCAACCGCTACAATGAGATGCTGCTGGAACGCAAGCGCCTGCTCCGCTCCTCTCAGGAAAACAACCCGGTGGTAGTCAATCTGGATGCCAGTATCCGCGCCATGCGCAGTAATGTGCTGACCACCATCAACAGCGTGCAAAGAGGCTTGGCCATCACCCAGGCGGATCTGGAACGCCAGGCAGGCAAATATGCCGGACGCATCACCAATGCTCCGGGACAGGAACGCCAGCTAGTCAGCATCTCGCGCCAACAGGAAATCAAAGCAGGACTTTACCTGATGCTGCTGCAAAAGCGTGAAGAAAATGCCATCACTTTGGCATCTACCGCCAACAATGCCCGCATAGTAGACGAAGCGCTGGCAGATGCCATCCCCGTATCTCCCAAAGGAAAGATGATTTATCTGGTAGCACTGATTCTAGGTGTCGCTCTGCCGGTTGCCGTGATCTATATCATCGAGCTTTTTAAATACAAGATAGAAGGACGTGCCGATGTGGAAAAAATCACATCCCTTCCTATAGTCGGTGACGTACCTTTCTCTGAAAATAAATCTTCGGAGGGAGCCATCGTAGTACACGAAAACCAAAACGACCTGATGGCCGAAACTTTCCGTAATGTACGCACCAATGTACTTTATATGATGAAGAGTAACGAGAAAGTTATATTGGTTACCTCCACCACTACAGGAGAAGGCAAAACCTTTATCGCTTCCAATCTGGCTGTCAGTCTGGCTTTATTAGGAAAGAAAATTGTGATTGTGGGGCTTGACATCCGCAAGCCGGGTCTGAACAAAGCTTTCCAATTGTCACGCAAGGAACAAGGCATCAGCCAGTTCCTCGCTAATCCGGAACATACCGACCTGATGTCGCTGGTACAAGTTTCAAACATCAATCCTAACTTGTCCATTCTGCCCGGAGGTCCTATCCCTCCCAACCCGACCGAATTGGTGGCACGTGAATCTTTGCCTCAGGCTATCGACATACTGAAAAAGCATTTTGACTATATCATTCTGGATACTGCCCCCATCGGCATGGTGACCGACACCCAACTGATTTCGCGAGTAGCCAATGCCAGCATCTATGTGTGCCGGGCAGACTACACCCACAAGACAGATTATACTTTAATCAACGAACTGGGCGAACAGAAAAAACTGCCCAACTTATGTACCATTATCAACGGACTGGACATGAAGAAAAAAAAATACGGATATTACTATGGATACGGCAAGTATGGCAAGTATTACGGATATGGTAAAAAATACGGTTACGGCTATGGATACGGCGCAGAAAATGTAAATAAAAAGTAATTTCAAAATTAATTACATAATAAAATAAGACTAATCCTCTTTCTAGAACGTTAATATTTTAACAAATTCAGAAGAGAATTAGTCTTATTATGTTTTAATATATAAATATTATTTACTATACTTTTCTTTTGAAACATCAAAACAGGGACACTGTTTCACCCATTCCTCAGGCTCTATCTCACCATTTCCGTTCAAATCCGGACTTAAATCCCGATGACCGCAAACCTTGCAACCGGGATAATCCACCAGCAACGCCCTGACCAGTACACGCAATGAATGTTTCTGCCACACCGTCCGCGTATCCGCCGGCCTGCCCCGCTCGCTGACTCCCCCCTCATAGCATATCCCGATACTCTGCGCATTATACCCACGCGCATGCGCCCCGATTTTCTCTATGGGACGGGTTGTTTTTATATCCCCGTTCTTACGGATATAAAAATGATATCCGGGTCCGTTCATTCCACGCCTGCGGTGGCACACCTCCAAATCCTGTTCGGTAAAGTCCCTGTCCGCCTTTGTGGCGGAACAGTGGACAACAATCAGATTAATCACTCTCATCCTCCTATGCACGAGCTGATTCCTACTACACCCGCAATAGCCGTAGCTACTGCAATCACCACTTTCAAAATAGTGCTCCAAACAGATTTACCTTTCATTCTACAGTTTTTTTTAAAATTAAACACTTGTCCGCCACCTACTTAAGCAGGTTTTTGCTCCTCCTTCGTTTTCACCGGCAATTTATCCACTTTCGTATATTTCAGTGCTGCCAAAATACCGCTTAGCGCAATACCCGGACGGAAATTGATACGCGCTTTTCTAATCATCGACACATCATACGTATCCTCCGTTTCCGCACCTCTTCCGCTCAAACCTATCTGGAAAGTGCCCAGATCGGCAAGCCTTACAATCTCACCCCCTTCCAGAGCCTCCATAATCACATCCTCCAAAGCAACAAGCACAGCCATTACATCCGCACGCGTCACCGTACAGGTCTTCTGAATACGATCCGCCATTTCGCGAATCTCTACATGGCCATTGGCCTGAGCTTGTGCATAAAACTTAGGCACCGCATCCTGATCAAGCGGATTATTACGCTTTACTACCGAATAAGAAACTGTTCTTCCCATACTTTTAAAATTAAAAATTAAAACTTTTAAATTAAGAAACACACTGACAATCAACTGTTAATCACTAAGCCGGCTATGATTGACTTTTGATTACACTACAAAGATACGATGAAGCGGAAGCCCTGTGTCGACATTGGTAGAGAGTCGTAGAACATTGTCGAGAAATGTCGAGAATAACTTACAGGCAGAGTAGGAAAACAAGGACATTTTGTGTATCTTTACTCTATAATCAAAACAGATAAAAGAACATGAACCAAGAAGAAAAAGCATTCATTATCAGAGCGTATGACAAAGCGGAACTGGCAGAATTATATAGCCCCGGACGGACCGCTGCGGCAGCCCTGCAAACCCTATATCGCTGGATGCGGAGAAATATGCTGCTGCAGGAAGAATTAAACGAAGCGGGCTACAACAAATTCCGCCACAGCTTTCTGAAGCATGAAGTGGCAATCATAGTGAGGCATCTGGGAGAACCTTAGGACATATGCTTCCCAAAGGACCTGTTGTTTACTTCGAAAGACCTTGTTGTTTTTTTAAAATCCCCTGTTGTTTTACCGGAAAGGTCCTGTTGTTTTTTGAAAACAACAGGACCTTTTTTACCAGTATTTTAGGCTCACAAGGCTCAGGGCTCACTTAGGCGGTAATTTAGGCCAAGACTTACCGGTCTTTCTATACTTACCATCCTCTTTCTCAACGATTTGATAATACACCAAACGCAACAAATAACGTTTCACGGATGCTGTAGGCAACCCTGCTTCATTGGCAGCCGCCATCAGCTCCGAATATGTAAACTCACGCGGCATTGTTCTCAAGATGGGACGCAGTTTGAAAAAAGCCTTTACCGGCCTGATTCTTCCGGCAGTATCATCCATGGAAGTGGAAAGCAGCAAACTGTGTTCCAGCAACACATCCACTATCTGCATGGCCGTACGGAAATCCTCATCCGAACATTTCCACTCCGATGTATTCCATTGCGGCTCGCACTTACGCAATGCAGTCAGCACCATGGCAATACGAGACATCATCAGTCCGTGGCGCAGCACAATAGCACCCGGAGAATCATCATCTTCCGCCACTACCTCACGCAGATACGTTCTGAAACGCTCCGTATGCTCTTTCCATTGTTCCTCGGTGAAAATCACCTCGGTAGACGATCCGGAGAGAAAGATAAACATACGCAGCAGCTCCTCGCCCATCCCTTTGAAATAAGCGCGCATATCCAGCCGGACTTTGCCGGGATTGGCAGACTTATACTCCCAGGGGGCCTGTCCCACATAGAAAGCCACACGGCTGTACATCCCATTCTCCAGCGAAGAAATAAATTTATGCAACTGGGCGGGAGTACCCGAAGCACATAATGCCAGATGAGGATCACTCACAATAACAAGCCGGTGATCCGTCTTGAAATAAGAAGACACCTCCTCGTGCTGGGAGGCGGCACGCATCACATCATCATGTTTTCCATACTCCTGGTGCATGGCAGAACTTATCATATCCAGCTCGGAGGCATTCATCACCAAGCCGACCGATCCACCCGCCTCCAAAGCCAATATCAACTGGCTTTTCGAAATATTGGGAGCCACCTTCAGGATGCGTTCTATCGGCATCTCCGGGCATTGGTCCAAATCGGGAACCCTCTTTTCCTGAGCGGCAAGCCGTTCCTCCAGATTCCACTTCAGCAATTTCTGCCGGTACTCACGCTCATCCTTCCTGTTCAGTTCATCGTAATACCCCTGAATGGCTGCGGGCAGAATTGCCGCCAGTTGCATCACCCCCTTTCCTCTGCCCGAACCGGCTAAAGCCACCAGGTAGAGATCGGCGGAATAAACCATTCCTCCATAATTCATCCTCACCCCCGGCAGACAACCGCTGATGTTGGTAATCATGGAGAGCAACAGAATATCCCTCTCGCGCTTGTTGCGGACGTGTGTCAAACCACGCTTCAAAAAGTCGGGCAAACGGTCGAACAGCTCATCCGGAAGACACGGAACATTGCGGCGCAATTTGTCAGCCTCAAGTTTCTCTATTTCAGCCTCTTCACCGGAATCAGAATACCGCCTAAGTGAGCCTTGAGCCTTGTGAGCCCTGGAAGCAGGTGTTTCGGGGCCCTTGTTCATGTCGGCATACCGGTATCCGGAGTCTATGCGCGGAGGTATATCCCCGGCGGCACACCCCATACCCGCCAGCCTTTCCACCGCCAGCGTTTTCAGCCGGACCAACTCTTCTTCCCCCACTCCTTTATAGCGGGCGATACGTCCCAGCTTCAACAAAAACTCATTCTTTTTGCCATCCACAAAGGGATTCTGCGCCAAGAACTCGTTGAAGAATGTGTGCAGCATGCCCGAAGCCGCAACGAGAGGCTTGGATGCACTTGCCGGGGTCTTCACTTTCAACTCTGCCAGAATCTCCCCCACCCTGTCGGGATGCTCCGTCACAAAGCGGCGCCAGGGAAAAACTTCGGTATCCGGACGAAAAAAAGCTTCCGGATCATACGACGCAAAGCAAGGACGGGTGGGATTTTTGCAACTCATGTCACAGGGAAAGGCAAGAAGCTGCGCCACGTGCCATGCCACCAACGCGTATGCCAGACGATACTCGTCCACACTCTCTGCTTCCACACGCACCACCAGCTTCAGCCCGTCGTACGAAACGCTGCGCCATGCCGCCTTCACCCAAGGAGTGTCCTTCAAGACCTGCAAGAACTCAGACACACGGCCGTTACATTTATCCACATCCAGCATGGCGTCCCCGCTCCACTGCTTCAGATTAGTTTCGGCATGGCTCCCTTCGCAACGCCCGGCTATCACCAGCGCAGCCAGTTTTCTCTTTAATTTCTTGGCCTCTGTCTCCCTGCCCGAAGCCTTCAGGCGCTGATACTCTTCCACTTGCGCTTTCCAACGTTCGCCACGCAGAAGTTCCACAAACTCTTTCAATGTCATATCCACGGCATGTTCATCGAACACCGAGAAATAGAAAGAGCATAAATCGGTATAAACCATTCATGTATGAATTTAAATTATCAAAAGGAGGGCATTTCCCTCCACCATGAAAACAAAAGTATATTGCAAACCCATACAATCAAAAGTTAAAATTGTACACTAACCAAACATAAAGTATTGATTTACAACACCTATTCATTACACAAGTGTACAAATAACCGGGAGACTTCCTTTTAGCGTTTTTTTACATTTTATTCCTTATTTCCTTTCTTTCTTCTCTTTCCGTTCTTTCTTCTTCTTTTCCTCCTTTTTCCGCATAAACTCGTTTATATCAGCCAGTGTATCCTTACACATGTGTTTCAAAACCCTCATTTCCTCATCGGTGTATCCTTCACCGGACAGGCGATATTTCACCATTACTATCTCCAGTTCCTGAAAGAACTGCAATCTGCCATTATTTTTCTTATAAATCTTGATTTTTCCATGATGTTAATATGATTTAAAATATAAAAAGTACAAAAGTAGGAATAAATGTATTATTCTTGTTAATTTTTTCATTTTTTGCGAACAAATAGCTTGTTATCGTAAAATATTGTCTATATTTGCATCAGAATTTAACGACAAGCTTACCTGGGAATGACACAGGTAACAGCGTAGCGTGCTTAAGAGGCATCATTTCTTTCAATTTTTAGAACATCTAACATTACTTTTCCTTCCTCCGAATATGAAAAAATGGCTAGTGGCGTATGTCCGCCTTCACCACGAAAAGAAGACGGCCGAACGGCTGACTGCAATGAATATAGAAAACTTCCTGCCTGTACAAGAAGAAATCCGCCAATGGACTTACCGGAAAAAGAAAATAGAACGGGTGGTTATCCCTATGATGATTTTTGTCCATGTGGATGCGGCGGAACGTTCGCAGGTGCTCACGCTGTCGGCCATCAGCCGGTATATGGTGCTGCATGGCGAACATACTCCGGCGGTGATTCCGGACGAGCAAATGGAACGGTTCAAATTTATGCTGGATTATTCGGACGAGGCGGTGGAGATGTGTGCCGCACCATTGGTTCCGGGAGAATTAATACGAGTGGTCAAAGGTCCGCTAAAGGGACTGGAAGGAGAACTGGTGGAAGTGGATGGAAAGGCGAAAGTGGTGGTGAGACTGGATTTGTTGGGATGTGCGGGGGTTGATATGCCGGTGGGGTTTGTGGAAAAGATGAAATAAGGATGGCGGACGCTAGGAAATGTGGAGGGGAAACAAACCATCATCCAAATAGCCAAAGATATTTATGGTGAGACAGTGAAGGTATATCTCTTCGGTTCCCGTCTGAATGACGAAAAGCGTGGAGGAGATATTGATTTATTAGTCCGCAGCACGGGAGAAAAGAAAGGTGTATTGGCACGCATCCGCATGACCGCACGCTTGAAACTGCATTTGGGCGACCAAAAGATTGACGTCATCGGTGACCATGAGGATTCACCGGTAGTGCAGGAAGCTTTGAAAAACGGAATACAACTGATATGACAGAAAAGAAAAAAGAGATAACAGAACGCCTAGAACGGGAATTTGATGTATGCGACAAGCATATTCTTCGTATAAATGAAGCGCTTGAAGGATTAGGGGTCAATATTCCCATGTCTGCGGATTGTTATTCCAACCTGACAACAGAACAAGTCCGCTGCATAGACCAATTCATATTTCGCTTTTCCAAATTGCAAGATTCCATGGGAGCAAAATATTCCGACACATATTGGAATATCTGGACGAAGACATCACCGCACTTCCTATGCGTGACATTCTGAATCGTCTGGAACGTTATCTTATTATTCCAAGTGCTGATGAATGGACTTATATACGTGAATTGAGAAATGAGATCTCACACGATTATCCCTTGCTTGAAACAGATGTTGCCGCCATTTTGAATGAACTGTTTTCCAAAACAGATATTATATTTAGCATTTACAGTAAATTGAAAAGTGTCTTCAATAATAACAGACACGCGTAAACCGTGATACAGGCTATTCTTCCTGACACATCTTTTCCATAACATAAACTTCAAAACAAAGTTATCGAGAAGAGGCAAACACATTAGGAAATAAAACGAGGCGGAGATAAGGAACTCCCCCTGCAAGAGTCTGACTCTTTTTTTACATAAACTAAAAAGAAATTAAAACGACTGGTTCATTTCCAAATAAATATAGTTAACTTTAGTAAGCACTCAAATTAGGGCTCAAAAATGAAATATATATCTTCGCTGCGAACTAAAACTTACGAATTATGCTAAGCAGTGAAGACCTTGAAAGATTCTACTTTCAGTATCAAACCGAGGCGGTGCCTCTCGGAATGTCAGTCCAGACATTCTGTTTACGGAACAATGTTCCATATAACATTTTTCACAAATGGTACAAGGATACCCGCAAAAAAATAGTGGAAGTTCAGGTGGATGGTGTTCCCTCGGGTCCACCATCGGAATCCGTGCCGTCTTCCCCTTCAGGGGAAACCCCGGTAAAGAAGGACAGTCCTTCTCCCCGTGCAGTACACAGACACCGGAAGCCGGGCAAAGTCCCGGGGGCGCTTCCCGTGCGTATATCCGTGGAGCTGACCTTGAGCAATGGCCTGCATATTCTCCAGAAAGATCTGGATTATCCGGGTCTGTACCGTCTGATCCAAAAGCTGGAGGTCCTATGTTGAGTGTGACCGGCATGAACCGCTTCTATTACCTGCGTGGCTTTACAGACATGCGTTGTAAGCATTCCCGTGTGCTGTCCGTCATCCGTGAACAGTTGCACCGTGAGCCTTCAGACGGTGACATTTATATCGTGATGTCTAAAGACCGGCGTATCGTTCGCCTGTTCGCCTATGATAACCGTTCGTATAGTCTTTTCGAGAAAAAGTTTGTTGCGGGCTATCAGTTTATGCGGATAATCAAAGATGACGAAGGTAACGAGGTCGCCTACCGGATAGACTGGAAGGACGTAGTCCTCCTGTTAGAGAGTCCCGTAATTAAATCGTTAAAAATAAGATGATTATGTTCTGTGTTTATATGGTTATATCAAGTTTTTTTTGTATATTTATATCACAAAAAGCAGGATATGGATACGGACGAATTACGACAGTTGATAGTTCAGAAACGCGAGCTTCTGGCGCGGGAGACCTTCTCGCGTCGTGCTTTTAACCGCTGTGAGAATATGTCCGATGAAATGAAAAACCGATATGTGGAATACCTGATCGAACGTCTGGAGAATACGGAACTGGATAACCGCGCGATGAAACTGGTGCTGGAGGATCTGACTAAAGAGTTATCCCGCTCTAACCAAATGCTGGAAAAATTGAATGATCTGCAATCCCTTCTTGAGGAAGAACGCGAATCGCATAAATCCCTGGAACGGGAGAATATAAAACTGAAGGAACAACTCAAATCCGCCCGCAAGAACCGTTTCGGATCGAAGAAACAGTCTGTAAAGAAGGATGCTTCCGGTTCGGATGATGATCCGGTTGACCGTGAGAAGGAGAAAGATGGCTTTGATGGTACGGACGAATCGTTGGATACCCGTTCCGTTGCGGAGTCGGAAACACAGGAATCCCACCCCTCCTCTCCGAATCCGGGGGATCTCTGCAACCGTCCGGAAACCTATCGTACCATGGGCGTGAACGGAACTCCTGTCAGGCACTTGTCGGATCTCTCCAAGGTTCCCGGGCGTATCCTTGACCGCAAGATGGTGAAGACCTTCCGTCTCGACATCTGTCTTGTGGAGGACAGTTCGAGATGGTGCAGTACGTGGAGAAGGGCCGCAAGCCGCGCTGGGGGTATTTCCCCAAGGAAGGACACCCGCAGGCGGTAACTCGGTTTGACGGTACCAAGATAACTCCTGGGTTCCTGCAGGCCATCGCCTATGAGGTATACGTGAAGAACGTGACCTTCGGCCTGCTGCACCAATGGCTTGGGGATATGGGAATGACCGTATCGGAGAACACCTTGCGCAACTGGCTGAAGAAAGGCAGGAAATACCTCGACCGTATGGTGGTGGAACTGAAGAGGATCGCGCTGGAGAAGGATGCCGTGGTCAATTGTGACGAGACCTGGTGCAAGGTCCGTAAATATGACCGTTACAAGAAATGCTACATGTGGGTCCTTGTCAACAAGGCGGAACGTTTGGTGATCTTCTTCTACG